>Ga0181519_10000111_pt1 | contig 70590 bp, 61 predicted proteins | sample PEATcosm2014_Bin_26_FD_121102 | JGI IMG/M metagenome (GOLD analysis project Ga0181519, IMG submission 121102) | Peatland microbial communities from MTU Mesocosm Facility, Houghton, MI, USA - PEATcosm2014_Bin02_10_metaG | ecosystem: Environmental > Terrestrial > Soil > Wetlands > Peat | place...
CCGACACCGGTCACCGCTTTCTTTGCCTCCGCGCCGAAGATTGCGGCACTGTCGCTGTTTCTGCGCGTCATGCTCGGGCCACTCGGTCATCTGACGATGCAATGGACGCAGATCATCTGGGTAATCTCGCTGCTGTCGATGGTGCTCGGGGCCTATGCGGCGATCAGCCAGACCAATATCAAGCGGCTGATGGCGTATAGCTCGATCGGCAATATCGGTTACGCTTTGATCGGATTGGCCGCAGGGACTCATGAGGGAGTCGTGGGCGTCCTCGTCTATCTCGCGATCTATCTGGCGATGACTCTCGGCAGTTTCGGCGTGATTCTGTGCATGGAACGTGGCGGCGAGATGGTCGAGCAGATCGACGATCTGGCCGGGCTCTCGCGCACCCGCCCGGGCCTGGCGCTGGCGCTTGCCGTGTTCATGTTCTCGATGGCGGGGATTCCGCCGCTCGCCGGCTTCTTCTCCAAGATCGCGGTATTCATGGCGGCGGTCCATGTCCAGACTGGAATGATGAACGCCTTGGCAATCCTCGGCGTATTGACCAGCGTTGTCGGCTGCTACTATTATATTCGCGTCGTCAAGGTGATGTATTTCGACGTGTCAAAGGCGGCCCTCGATGCCGGCTCCGGCGGCCAGGCGGTAAAGCTGGTCGTTGCGGTCTCGATGCTGGCAATTCTGTTCTTCATCGTGGTGCCAGGCTGGCTGTTTCAAGCGGCCGATGCGGCCGCGAAGTCGCTGATTCCTTGATGGACGGTGCGGCCGAGACCCTCCCAATTCTGCCGCCTCCGTTCTCATTGGCGGCCCATGACCGCGTGGGATCGACCAGCGACGAAGCCAAGATCCTTGCCGGCAATGGCGCACCGCACGGCCGGGTAGTTTGGGCGCGGGAGCAAACAGGCGGGCGGGGTCGGCTGAATCGGCGCTGGGTATCGCCGCGGGGCAACCTATTCACGTCGGTCGTGCTGCGCCCGCAGGTAGGGCCGGCCCGGGCGGCCGAGTTGGGTTTTGTCGCCGCCGTGGCGGTTGCCCGGACGATTGCGGATTGTCTCCCGGCGAGCAGCAGAGTCGCACTGAAATGGCCGAACGATGTGTTGGTCGAAGGCGCCAAGATTGCCGGTATCCTGCTCGAAGCGCGGTCGGGTCCGGTTGACTTGGTCGATTGGGTCGTGCTCGGCATCGGCATCAATGTCGTGGCGGCGCCTGATGAGACACCGTATCCGGCGACCTGCCTCGCACAGCAGGGTGCGTCGTCAAGCGTCGCCGGCGTCTTGGAGCGGCTGATCAGGGAGTTGGGGTCATGGGTCGGCCGTTGGGAGGCCGAGGGGTTCGCGCCGATTCGCGCGGCTTGGCTTGCACAGGCGCACGGCCTCGGCGAGACTGTCGATATTCGTCACGGCGGGGACCCGCTCAGCGGTCGATTTCTCGACCTCGATCGTGATGGTGCGCTGATACTGGAAACGCCGGCCGGCACGCGGCGCATCACTGCGGGCGACGTCCATTTCCCGGCGGCTTGAGAGGCGGTTTCGATGCTGCTTGCAATCGATGCCGGCAATACGAATTTTGTCTTTGCCGTCTTCGATGGCGAGCAGCTTCTTGGTGCCTGGCGGGCATCGACGGATATCCGGCGCACAGCGGATGAGTACGCGGTCTGGCTGACGCAGCTGATGGGATTGAAGGGCTTGGTTCCCGCCGATATCGATACCTGCATCATCGCCAGCGTCGTTCCTGAAGCGGTGTTCAATCTGGTCCAGTTGGCGCGACGCTATTTCGGCGCGGAGCCGCTGAATGTCGGCGATCGCGGCGTAGATCTTGGGATCGGCATCAAGTTGGCGCGCCCGGAGGAAGTCGGTGCCGACCGTCTGGTCAATGCCGTGGCGGCGCGCGAGGTGCTGGCGCCGCCGATCATCGTCATCGATTGCGGCACCGCGACGACTTTCGACGTCGTCGATGCGGATGGCGACTATGCCGGCGGCGTCATCGCGCCCGGTATAAATCTGTCGCTCCAGGCGCTTTATATGGCGGCGGCGAAATTGCCGCGGATCGCGATCGCTGCGCCGGAGAAAGTGATCGGCACGGGGACAGTCAGCGCGATGCAATCCGGAATTTTCTGGGGTTATGTCGGGTTGATTGAAGGGCTGGTCGCGCGCATTCGCGCCGAAGCCGGAAAACCGATGCCGGTTCTGGCAACGGGCGGATTGGCGCCGCTCTTTGCCGGGGCGACGTCGGCGATCGACCGGGTGGATACGGAGCTGACACTGACGGGGCTGCGGCTGATTAACTCCAGAAATAGGCGGCAATGAACGATACGCCTTACGGATCAAACGAATTGCGCACAACTTTGAACCAGCCGGAAGAGCTGGTCTTTCTGCCGCTTGGCGGCGTCGGCGAGATCGGCATGAATCTCGGCCTCTTTGGCTATCGGGATTCGTGGCTGATGGTCGATCTCGGCATTTCTTTCGGCGACGATACGACGCCGGGAGTCGAGATCTTCATGGCTGATCCGCGCTTCATCGTCGAGCGCCGAGACAAGCTGCTTGCCTTGATCGTGACGCATGCCCATGAGGACCATATCGGCGCCATTCCTTACCTCTGGCCACGCCTGCGCTGTCCGATCTATGCGACGCCGTTCACCGCCTCGGTTCTGCGTCTGAAGCTGGGCGAAGCCGGCCTCCTCAATGAGGTCGAAATCATCGAGGTGCCGCTGTCCGGCCGCTTTGCTCTCGGCGAATTCGATATCGAGTTGATTACGCTTACACATTCGATCCCCGAACCGAACGCGCTCGTGCTGCGCACGCCGGCCGCGACCGTCCTGCATACCGGCGATTGGAAATTCGATCCCGACCCGCTAATCGGTCGGACCGCGGACATGACGGCCTTGCAGCGCTTGGGCGCCGAAGGAGTCGATGTGCTGATCGGCGATTCGACCAATGCCCTGAAACCCGGCGAGGCGGGTTCGGAGGCCGATGTCCGTGCATCCCTGATCGATCTCGTCGGCCGGTACGACAATCGTGTCGCGCTCGGCTGCTTTGCCTCGAATGTGGCGCGGCTGGCCTCGGCCGCCGCAGCCGCCGAGGCGCATGGCAGATCCGTGGCGCTGGTCGGCAGATCGTTATGGCGGATGGAACAAGCTGCGCGCGAGAACGGTTATCTCGACGGTGTCCGACCGTTCTTGCACGACGATCAGGTTCAGGAACTCGCCCGCGACCAGGTCCTGTTGATCTGCACGGGCAGCCAAGGCGAGCCGCGCTCGGCACTGACCCGGATCGCCGCCCAGGATCATCCGACCGTCGGGCTGGATCCGGGTGACGTCGTGATATTTTCGTCGCGCATGATACCCGGCAATGAGCGGGCGATCGGCCGCTTGCAAAACCAGTTGGCGCGGCGCGGCGTCGAGGTCGTGACGGAGGGCGAGCATTTCGTCCATGTCTCCGGCCATCCGGCACGGGACGAGCTTGCGCGCATGTACCAGACGGTTCGCCCGAAGGCCGCCGTGCCGGTGCATGGGGAGAGCCGGCATCTGATCGCCCATGCCAAGCTGGCCGAAGATTGCCAGGTGCCGCTAAGCATCGTCGCCGAGAATGGCGACATGATCCGGCTCGGCCCGGGCGTGCCCGCGGTGATTGATCGGGTCGATACCGGTCGGCTCGGCATCGACGGCAAGACTTTGGTGCCGCTGGAAAGCGGCTCGTTCCGCGCCCGGCTGCGCATGACCTATAGCGGAGCCGCGGTCGCGACCGTCGTGCTCGACCGCCGCGGCAAGCTGTTGGCGCCGCCGCAGCTCACCCTGCATGGGCTGTTGGGCGATGACTCCGATGCGGTCGTCCAAGCGGTTGCCGACACGGTCGAGCGCGTGGTGAAGGAGATGCCGGCTGAGCGTCGGAGCGATGATGACGCGGTCCGCGAGGCGGTTCGGCAGGCGATTCGCCGGTCGCTTTCGGCCAGCCACGGCAAGAAACCGGTTACCGACGTGCATGTCATTCGGATCTGAAGGACGCCGCCGGCGCTTTGTCCTATCCTGGCGCGGTAACTGGCAGGGCAGAGCCAACCAGGCAGGGATGAGGCTGGACTGGATCGAGACGATTTCAGCTATGATCGTTTCGGATCTGGATCTTGATCCAACGCAATAATTAAGGGCGCGATTCGAGGTTCGTCCGGAAACGATCGCGCACTCGCCGTTGAGGCGCCTCGAAAGGAGAAGCCGAATGATCGGAAGACTGAACCATGTGGCGATCGCCGTGCCGGATCTCGCCGCGGCGACGAAGCTTTACGCCGAGACATTGGGTGCGCGCGTGTCGGAGCCGGTGGCGCAGCCGGCGCATGGCGTAACCGTTGTGTTCGTCGAACTGCCCAACACGAAGATCGAGTTGCTGGAACAGTTGGGCGACGCGTCGCCGATCAAAGCTTATCTTGAGCGCAACCCTGCCGGCGGCATCCATCATGTCTGCTATGAAGTCGAAGACATTTACGCGGCGCGCGACCGGCTGAAGGCCCAGGGCGCGCGCGTGCTCGGCGACGGTGAACCGAAGATCGGCGCCCATGACAAGCCTGTGCTGTTCCTGCACCCGAAAGACTTCACCGGCACCTTGGTCGAGCTCGAACAAGTGTGAGTCCGGCCGATGAATTGGATGTCCGGCATCGTCGTCTTCGTCGTGCTCTGGTGGCTCGTCATGTTCTGCGTGCTGCCGTTCGGCGTATCGCCTGCTGGTGAAGAGCATCTGGGCCACGATGCCGGCGCGCCGGCCAATCCGCGGCTCGGTTTCAAGGTGCTGGTGACGACCGGAATTTCGGCGGTGCTGTTCGGGATCGTCTATCTGGTCGTCATTTCCGATTGGATCAGCTTCAGGCCGTCATGAAATGAGCACGACCTATTGCGCGGCCGCGCCGGGCCATGCCTTTCACGGCCCGTATCACGATACGGAGTACGGCTTCCCCCAGCGTGACGACAAGGTGCTGTTCGAGCGGCTTGTCCTCGAAATCAATCAGGCCGGCCTGTCCTGGCTGACTATACTGAAGAAGCGCGAAGCGTTTCTCTGGGCTTATGACGGGTTTGACATCGATCTTGTCGCGTCCTACGCGCCGGAGCGGGTCGCGATGCTGTTGGCCGACGCCGGGATCATCCGAAACCGGCTCAAGATCGAAGCTGCGATCGAGAACGCCAAGCGTCTGCAGCAGATTCGGGAGCGCTACGGCAGTTTCGCTAGCTGGCTCGACGCGCACCATCCGCGCGACAAGGCGGAATGGGTCAAGCTGTTCGGGAAGACATTTCGCTTTACCGGCGGCGAGATCGTCGGCGAGTTCTTGATGAGCTTGGGTTATCTCCCCGGCGCTCACGCGCCGGACTGCCCGCGCTATCAGGAGATCATTGCCTTGTCGCCACCTTGGCTGGCGGCTTCGCCTGGGCGATAACCGTACAATTGCGATGAACCGGGCTCTGCCGCATGCCCAAGAGCGCTGAACCAAGATTTGGGTTACAGAGGCGAGCCCCCGAAATCTTGATCGTGCTCTCATTCGCTGGCCGAATAGACGAGACGGGCGCCGTAGCGCCTGCGATGGTGAGCCGGAACGCCACAGGCGTGGCTATCCGGCTGCAACCGATCGAACGAAGGACGAAACGTGCCGACGTTCTGGAAGGTACGTGAGGGAAGGTTCTGCGGGTGCCGTGTACAAGAGAAAGATAGCCAGATTGCGGGCCGCGCGATTTCAGGCAACCGCGAGGCGCATCGGAAAAATCGCCGAAGTTCGAAAATTCTCAAAACTCCTTCAAAATCCGCAAATCGATTTGCGGATTCAAGGGCATCACAACTTCCGGATGGTTGCAACGGCGACAAAGTATAAATTACAGGCGGTATAGAGCTGCCGTGCCGTGTACCGGCGCGGCGCGAAAAAACGTCCGGCCCGACCGAATCGTGGCCGTCCGATGGCACCGGGCACAAACTGCCTTCCAAGAGGACGGATCACGCGGGGCGACGCTTCCGTCAGTTAAAAAATAATGCTGAGATTTATCGGATGATGGCGGTCATGCCCGAGTTGCCGGCCGCTGCGGCGATGACCGCCGAGAACGCGGTCGGCTGACCGCCGACGGCGCAGGACTCGGTCTGAGTGCCGCTTCAAGCACGGCACTCAGCCGCGCGGTCCGATTCTGCCCGTCCGGTGCGTTCCTGCCGCGTTCGTGATCGAGCACGAGGATGCCGTCCGCAAAGCTCGCTCAGCCATTGGCGTAATTGTTGCCCGTAGTGTCGCACAATGGCAGTCTTACACTTAATGGCCGCGCGTAGTGCATCGCGGCCGAGATCGTCTCGAGCGATCGTGTGCAGGGTGGCGATCGGCGGCTCGAAACAGATTCCCGGCCGCCTGATCGATGCGGCTCCGCAAGGCCGGCAATATTTCTGTCTGGGAAGATCGCAGCGCACGCCGTTCCGCCGATCCCACGAACGTCGTCCAGCGTCAACGCCGCGGCACTTCGTTCGCGGCATTTCAGATTGAGACGTCTATCACTCTCGCATGAAGCTGAAATATCGCCTTGGCGGCGCGCCTGCCCAAGGTCGATCGCTCGGCGGCGTTGGCCAGCCAGGATGGCGCAAACACCGGGCACGGCAAGACGGGCGCGGGTTTCAAACACCGCGCCGCTTCTGTCATCGTCGTCGAAATTGGCCGAAAAAGATGGCAAGGCCTGGTTCGGTACTTGCCATATCCTAGTCCGGCGCCCCTGATTGTTTTTTTGGTAGCGCCGTCAACCTCGCTCGCAGTGTACCCTGCGATTCCTCCCTAAACTCGGGTCCGTGATACGATCGTCAATGTTTCCGTCGCCACAAGACTTTACGGATTATCAAGGGCGGCGTCACTCATTTTTTTGGGCTGCCATTGAATTTTATGCATGGCGCCGCCCTCGATCACCAAAGCGCGGGGCCCGTTCACGGTATACCGGTTGCGGCCGTCCCGCCGACATGGACACCAGGGCGGGCATTGCCTAAAGTCCGGGCCTGCGACGGTGGCCGTCGTGCCGACCGAAAGCCGCTTCCCGTGATGCCTCCCAATTCCTCCCCCCATATCCTGGCCGCGAGTCGCCACACTCTTGCAGCGTGCGGCGCGTGGCGCTGATGGTCTTCGGGGCATTCGAGCGCATGGTGGCATTTCGGTACCTGCGGGCTCGGCGGACCGAGGGTTTCGTCGCGATCATCGCCGCATTTTCGCTTTTCGGCATCATGCTGGGCGTGGGTACGCTGATCATCGTCACTTCGGTGATGAACGGGTTCCGCGCCGAATTCCTGCAGGAGATCCTGGGCTTCGATGGCGATATCTCGGTCCTGCCGCGGGACGCGCCGGCGCCGCTGCGCGGGTTCGACGACATCGCGACGGCATTGCGCGGCGTCGCCGGCGTCGTCAATGCTGTGCCGATCATCGACAAGCAGGTCGTCATGCAGTCCGATCGCGGCTGGACCGGCATCGCCGTACGCGGCATCCGCGCTCAAGACCTGAAGCAGGACGGCGATCTTGCCGGCCACCTCGCCGAAGGGTCGCTCGACGATTTCGGCGACGACGCGATCATGCTGGGATTCCAAATTGCCGCAAGCTATGGCGTCCATGCTGGCGACAGGATTACCTTGGTCTCGCCGCTCGGTACGCCCACACCCTTCGGCATCCTGCCGCGCCGCAAGAGCTATCGCGTGGCCGCCACATTCGAAACCGGCTTCGCCCAGTTCGACAGCGGATACGCATTTCTGACGTTGCCGGCGGCGCAAGCCTTCTTCGGGTTGCCGGACGGCGTCACGTCGATCCAGCTGCATGTTCAAAATCCGCAAGATCTTCGGCGCTATCTGGGATCCGTCGCCAAGGTGGTCGGCGCGCGTGCGCAAATTATCAGCTGGCAGGATCGGCCGTCGGCCTTTCTCACGGCAATCCGAACGGAGAGCGCCGTGATGTTCTTTATCCTCACGCTGATCATCGTCGTCGCGGCGTTCAACATCATCTCCAGCATGATCATGCTGGTGCGCTCGAAGGGCCGCGATATCGCGATTCTGCGCAGCATGGGGGCGACGCGCGGCATGGTCTTGCGCATCTTTTTCCTGGCCGGCGCCAGCATTGGCGTCGCCGGCACACTGCTCGGCCTCGCCATCGGGCTGGGATTCGCCACCAATATCGGGGCGATTCGGGATTTCATGGCCGGTTTTCGTCGTACCGATCTTTTCCGCGGCGAGATCGAGTTCCTCAGCCGGCTGGAAGTCAAGGTCGATCCGGGCGAGGTGACCGAAGTGGTGCTGCTTGCTTTGACGCTTAGTTTCCTGGCGACGCTCTACCCGGCCTGGCGTGCCGCGCGGCTCGATCCGGTCGAGGCTCTCCGGTATGAATAAGGCGGCGGGTCGAGGCAGCGCGGGGATCTTCGGCGCGGCCGAACGGATGATCGCCTTCCGGTACTTGCGGGCACGGCGAGAGGAGGGCTTCGTTTCCGTCATCGCGCTCTTTGCCCTGCTGGGCATCTTGCTCGGCGTCGGCACGCTGATCGTCGTGATGGCGGTGTTCGACGGTTTCGGCGCGGAGTTCCTGACGCAGGTACTGGCGTTCCAGGGCGATCTGTCGGTGTTGCCGCGGGACGCCGGTCTGCTGCCTGGGTTCGACGCGACGGCGGCGGCGATCCGGCAGGTGCCGGGCGTCGTCCGGGCGACGCCGATTCTCGACGAGCAAGCACTCGTACTGGCCGGCAACGCCTGGTCGGGCGTGCGTATTCGGGCCATGCGCGCCGACGATCTCAAGGACAGCCCCGACATAGCCGGCCATGTCGTGGCCGGCGCCCTTGACGGGCTGGACGACGGCTCAATCGTGCTCGGGTATCAGAATGCGCAGATCTTGGGTGTGAAAATCGGCGACAGGGTCGGGCTGGTGTCGATGCAGAACGCGCCGTCGGAGACCGGGGCGTTGCCGCCGCGCAAGTCCTTTCGTGTGGCGGCCATGTTCGATACCGGTTTCGGCCAGTTCGACAAGGGCTTCGGTTTCATCTCGCTGGGCGCGGCGCAGGCGTTTTTCGCCGCGCCCGATCGTGTCACTTCGATCCAGGTCTTTGTCGACGACCCACAGAATGTCGGGCGTTATCGCGGTCCGATCGCCCAGGCGGCCGGCGACCGCATCCAGCTTTTCGACTGGCAGAACCGGGTTTCGCCCGAACTCGAACTGGTCAGGACACAGCGAAGCGTCGTGTCGCTGATCCTGGTGCTCATCATCGTCGTCGCCGCCTTCAATGTGATTTCGAGCATGATCATGCTGGTCCGCTCGAAGACCCGGGACATTGCGATCCTGCGCAGCATGGGGGCGACGCGGCACATGATCTTGCGTATCTTCTTCCTGACCGGCGCCAGCATCGGGATCGCCGGCACGGTGCTCGGCGTCGTCGCCGGCGTTGTGTTCGCAACCCATATCGAATCGATCCGGCGGCTGCTCGAACTGATGACCGGCATTTCGCTGTTTCCGCAGGACGTCTATTTTTTCAGCCGTATGCCGGCGCAAGTCGATGCCGGCGAAGTGCTGAGCGTGGTCGCGACCGCCTTCGCGCTCAGCTTCCTGGCGACGCTCTACCCCGCCTGGCGCGCCGCCCGGCTCGAGCCTGTCGAGGCGCTGCGGCATGACTGAGTTGGCGCTCGAACTCAGCGGTATCGAGCGGATCTATCACCAGGCCGGCGAAGCATTGCCGGTTCTGCGCGGCGCCGATCTGGCCTTGCGGCCGGGCGAGCTGGTGGCGCTGGTGGCCCCGTCCGGTGCCGGAAAATCGACCTTGCTGCATATCGCCGGGCTGCTGGAGAAGCCGGATGGCGGCACCGTCCGGGTCGGCGGCAAGGATTGCGGGCGCATGAGCGACGACGAACGCACCGCGCTGCGGCGCTCGACCATCGGCTTCATCTACCAGTTCCACCACCTGCTGCCCGAATTCTCGGCCTTGGAGAATGTCGTATTGCCGCAGATGATCGCGGGCGTGGCCCGGCGCGCAGCGGCCGAGCGGGCGCGGGCGTTGCTCGACGCGGTCGGTTTGGTCCACCGGGCGACCCATCGGCCGGCTCGGCTGTCGGGCGGCGAGCAGCAGCGTGTCGCCCTCGTCCGGGCGCTCGCGAATAATCCGAGGGTGCTGCTGGGCGACGAGCCGACCGGAAATCTGGATGTCCACACGGCGGACGACGTCATGCGCGTGCTGATCGGCCTCGTGCGCCAGGCCGGGCTCGCGGCGTTGATTGCGACCCATAATCTCGATCTGGCGCGGCGTATGGACCGGATTCTCGCCCTTGAGGACGGTATTCTGATCGCTGGGAACTGAGCTATGGCTGCTGCCGACTTCATTCATCTGCGGGTGCACTCCGCCTATTCCCTGTCCGCCGGCGCGATCAGGCTGAAAGAGCTGCCCTCGCTGTGCAAGGCGCGGAACATGCCCGCCGTCGCCGTCACCGATAGCGGCAATCTGTTCGGGGCGCTCGAATTCTCGGTCGGCTGCGCGGGCGAGGGGGTGCAACCGATCATCGGCTGCGAAGTCGCGATCCGGCCGCCCGAGCCCGAGCGCGGCGGCCTCGGGCGCGGCCAAGTCGGAGCACGGCCGACCGAGCCCTTGGTGCTGCTCGCCCAGACCGAGCTAGGCTATTTCAATTTGGTCAAGCTCGTGTCCAAAGCCTATATGGAAACGGCGGACGACGAGGCGCCGCAGATCGCGCTCTCGGCTTTGGCGCCGCTGGCCGAGGGGCTGCTCTGCCTGACCGGCGGTCCTGACGGGCCGGTCGGACGCCGGCTGCTGGCCGGGCAGCCGGGCTCGGCCGAGGCGATCCTCGTGCAGCTCAAGGAGTATTTTCCGGGCCGGCTGTATGTCGAGCTGCAGCGCCACGGCATGGCCGACGAGGACAGGATAGAGGCGGCTCTAATCGATCTCGCCTATCGCCACGACGTCCCGCTGGTGGCGACGAACAATGCTCATTTCGCCTCTGCGGATTTTCACGAAGCGCATGATGTGCTGCTGTGCATTGCCGAGGGCGTCACCGTCAATGTCCGGCAGCGCCGGCGCCTGACGGAAGAGCATTACTTCAAATCGGCGAAACAGATGCGCGAGATTTTCGCCGATCTGCCGGAAGCATGCGACAATACGGTCGTGATCGCGCAGCGCTGTTCATTCCTCCTGAAGAAGCGCAAGCCGATCCTGCCGCCCTTCACAGACGGGACCGGCCGATCCGAAGTCGAACTGCTGCGCGAGATGGCCGGTGCCGGCCTCGATCAGCGGCTGGACCAACAGGTCTATCCCCGGCTCGGGCCCGACGATGACCGTGCGACTGTGACGAGGCGTTATCGCGCCCAGCTCGACTACGAGTTGGGGGTCATCGAGAAGATGGGCTTTCCGGGCTATTTCCTGATCGTCGCCGATTTCATCCAATGGGCCAAGCAGCAGGGCATCCCGGTCGGGCCGGGCCGCGGCTCGGGCGCAGGCTCATTGGTCGCCTGGTCGCTGACCATCACCGACCTTGACCCGTTGCGCTTCAACCTCTTCTTCGAACGCTTCCTCAATCCGGAACGCGTGTCGATGCCGGATTTCGACATTGATTTCTGCCAGGATCGGCGCGAGGAGGTGATCCGCTACGTCCAGAAGAAATATGGCCGTGACCGGGTTGCCCAGATCATCACCTTCGGCAAGCTGCAGGCGCGCGCGGTGCTGCGCGATGTCGGCAGAGTGCTGGAGATGCCCTACGGCCAGGTCGACAAGCTGTGCAAGCTGGTGCCGAACAACCCGGCCAATCCGGTGACGCTGAAGCAGGCGCTCGACGGCGATGAACAGCTGCGCCTGGCGCGCGACAGCGACGAAACGGTCGGGCGGCTGATGGAGATTGCGCTGCGGCTCGAAGGCCTGTACCGCCACGCTTCGACCCACGCCGCCGGCGTGGTGATCGGCGACCGGCCGCTCGACGCGCTGGTCGCGCTTTACCGCGATCCGCGGTCGGACATGCCGGCGACGCAGTTCAACATGAAGTATGTCGAAGACGCCGGCCTCGTCAAATTCGACTTTCTCGGCCTCAAGACCCTGACCGTGATCGATCGCGCCCTGCAACTGATCAACAGGGACCGGCCGGCGCTCGACCTGTCGGCCATTCCTCTTGGCGATGCCAAGACTTTCGAGATGCTGTCGCGCGGCGAGGCGATCGGCGTGTTCCAGTTCGAAGGGGCCGGCGGCCGCGACCTGCTGAAGAAGCTGAAGCCCAATCGGTTCGAGGACATCATCGCGGCCAATGCCTTGAACCGGCCGGGACCGATGGACTCGATCCCGGACTATATCGCCTGCAAGCAGGGACTGCAGCAGCCCGATTATATGCACCCGAAGATCCAGTCGATCCTCGAAGAAACCTATGGCGTCATGACCTACCAGGAGCAGGTCATGCAGATCGCGCAGGTCTTGGCCGGCTACACGCTCGGCGGCGCCGATCTGCTGCGTCGCGCCATGGGCAAGAAGATCAAGGCCGAGATGGACAATCAGCGCAAGGCCTTCCAGGACGGCGCCGTCGCCCGCGGCGTACCGCCGGAGACGGCCGAACTGATCTTCGACAAGATGGCGAAATTCTCGGGCTATGGCTTCAACAAGGGCCACGCGGCGCCCTATGCGCTGATCGCCTATCAGACGGCCTATCTGAAAGCCAATCACCCGGTCGAGTTTCTGGCGGCATCGATGACGCTCGATCTCGGCAATACCGACAAGCTCAATGTGTTCCGCCAGGAATTGCAGCGCATGAACATTCGGCTGCTGCCAGCGGATGTGAACCGCTCGGATGTCGAATTCACTGTCGAGAAGCTGGACGACGGGGCGGCGGTCCGCTATGCGCTCGCCGCGGTGAAAGGCGTCGGCGCGCAGGCCATGCGGGTTCTGGTCGAGGAGCGCGAGCGCAACGGCGCCTTCAAGGATTTATTCGATCTCGGCGAGCGGCTCGACACGAAGCAGTTCAACAAGCGGCAATTCGAAAGCCTGGCCAAGGCCGGCGCGCTCGACTGCCTCAACCGCAACCGAGCGCAGAATTTTGCTGCCGCCGATATCGTCATGCGGCATGCCTCAGTTGCCGCCGAGCAACGCGGGAGCGCGCAGATCGGGTTGTTCGGTACCGAATCAGGCGGGCTGGCGAAACCGCTTCTGCCGTCGACCGCGGATTGGCCGGCGATCGACCGGCTGCAGCACGAGTTCGAAGCCATCGGCTTTTATCTTTCCGCCCATCCGCTCGACCCCTATCAGGTCGCCCTGAAGCGACTCGGCGTCGTGACTTCCGCGCATCTCGCGCAGCAACTGGCGCGCGGCGCCGCCGGGCGGGTGCGCCTGGCGGGCATCGTCGTGGCACGCAAGGAACGCACCTCCGCCAAGGGCAATCGTTTCTCCTTCGTCCAGATGTCCGACATGACCGGCCTTTACGAGGTCATGCTGTTCTCCGAGATCTTGGGCTCGTCCCGTGCGCTGTTGGATAGCGGCCAACCCTTGCTGATCCAGGCGGATGCGCGCCTGGAAAGCGAAGATACGGTGCGGCTGACCGGACAGAGCGTCGAACTCCTCGACGACGCCGCCGCGGCCAGCTCAGCAGGTATAAGAGTCTTCGTCGACGCCACGGCGGACCTGTCGCGTCTGAAACTGGCCCTGACTCAGGACGGGCGGCAGGGGCAAGGCAGGCGGAAGGGAGGCAAGCTGCGGCTGGTGCTGCCGGCAGAGCGGCACCAGGTCGAGATTGCGCTGCCGGGATGGTACGAAATCGGCGCGTCGCTTCGTCAGGCGGTGAAATCAATCCCGGGCGTAGTCGACTTGCAGGATTTCTGATAGGTGACGGTTGCGTTACACCCGGGCGGGGCGCAACGCTGGTCGGCAAGAGAGGGCTTCGAGGCACGAGCCATGGCGGGGCGTCATCCTGGCAGGTATTGGTCCGGCATCTTCGGTATGATGGTGGGCATTGTGGCGATGCTGGGCGCGGCGGCCTCGGGTGCGGCGCCGGTGCCCACCACCGGCATCTCGGTCGACGGCGTGTGGTGTCGCCTCAGCGAGTATCGCGCGCATACCGCGTTCGTCTACATGACCCTCACGGTACGAGGTGAGCCGGTCGACCGGCTGATAGGCGCGTCGACGCCGCTGGCGGCGACAGTCGAAATGATCGCACCCGTGCGGGGCAAAAAGCGGGAGCATCTCGAGCATACTGATGAAATCGAGCTTGATGCTCACGCTCCGACGGTCTTGCAGCCGCAAGGCGCACATTTTTTGCTCAGGGGCTTGCGGCACAACCTGCAACCAGGGCAGAGTTTCATTATGACGCTCAGTTTTGCCAAGACGGGCAAGCACGACATTACCGTGCATGTGCTTAAAGCGGCGCCGGGGGAAGGCATGCCCGAGCTGCCGAAAGGGGTCAAATTGAATTGAACTCATTTGTTCATAATTCAGCGGTATTGTAGGCGCTTACGTCGGCTTTCAAGGGTGACTGCCGAGAAATGTAGTATCGCGGGGGAATAAATTGGTAGGCATGGACATGGGCCGTCCAGGCGTGCATCGCCTGTCGCTACGGGGCGTGCAGGTTCCCGGTGTCAGGCTTTCGACGCCGGAGATCTTGCAGTATTGCTTTCTGACGATTGTCTTGCTGTCGATCGTCGCGTTTTTCGTGTCGTCGGCGGCGATCAGCCGGTTGCGGTCGGCTACGGCGGATATTGGCGACGAAGCCAAACCCGCCGTCGTGATCGCCGAAAAGCTGAGCGTCACGCTGGCCGACATGGATGCGCAGATCACCGACAGCTCGTTGGGCAATGGTCAGAGCTGGTCGCGCTATGTCGGTGATATCGACACCGCGGTCGCTTTGACGCAGCAAGCCAATCGCGCCGTCCGCGACAATGATGCCGAGGCGGAATCGCTGCGCAATGTACAGCTGCTGCTGCGCAATTATTTTCAGCTTATCGGCGGTTCGAGCGTCACCTCTCCCGATATTTTTGTCAGTAACGAACAGCTGGCGATGACGACCACGCTCTGGGCGTCGCGGCTGATGCGCCAGGACATCATTACCCAGGCGCAGAAGGCCGCGGAGCTGGCGACCGGCAAGCTGATCGACGCCTATGCCGAGTTCAGCCGGTACACGATTTTTTCAACGGCCTTCGCGTTGCTGCCGATCGTCCTGCTGCTGGCGCTCATGATCGTGGCCCAGCGCTTTCTGGCGCGGCGGACGCGGCGTCTGATCAACGTGCCGCTGATGATGGCGACGCTCGCCGTCGCCGGGTTCATCGGGTGGTTCTCCTATGTCGCCGAAACCGGACGCACGGCGATCCTGGCGGCGAAGGAAGACGCCTTCGACGACCTGCAGACACTCTACCGAGCCAAAGTCACCGCCTATCTGATGAAGGGCGACGAGTCCATGTGGCTGTTCGAGCTGCGCAAGGCGCGATTCGAACAGCGGCGGCTGCGCGCATATTACGCGCGCAGCTTCGGAGATTCTGCGCAGCAGCTGGTCGATGTCGCGCATGTGTCCGAATACCCCGCGGCGGTCGTCGAAACTGCCGCTTTCGTCGACCCGGTGGATCACGCCGCGCTTGAAGCGACGCAGGCATCCCTCGACGCAGCTGCGCAGCTTTACGATCAGGGGCGGGTTGAGGAAGCGATGAAGAGCCTGCCGCGCATTCCAGGGATCCTTGGAGGCGAGCTGCAGCGTTTCGCCAACAGCAGGACCGAGTGGAAATCCGCCTATGAAGCAGTATCGTATCTGTTGCGCTATCTCGAAATTGATCGCCGGATCCGCACCGTGGCGCTTGAGGACAGCCGAGACAAGGCCGTCCAGCTCAGCATCGGCGGCGGCGAGGGCGGTGCAAATTGGGCGTTCAGCCGGATGGACGCCGCACTGGATCGGATGATTGCTGCTGAGAACGCGGCCTTCGACAACCGGATCGCTGCTGCGACGTGGAATTTGGCAACTTTGCCGCCGCTTTCGGTTGCGGTCCTTGTTTTCGCCGTGCTGTTCTCCGGTTGGGGGTTGTGGCAGCGCTATCGGGAATATCGGTAAAACCCGTAGCGAATACGTCCGGCCTGAGCGACGTCGCCCGCGCGGGCCGCGCGGCTCATCAAGCGAACCACCGTCGGGAAAACATATGGAGCGCGCGTGTGAGCCCAGGCGAACCGATGCTCCGACAGCATAGACGGAGCGTGAAATGCGAAGCGCATCTATGAAGCGCCGGTGTCTGTTATTAGGCGCCGCGGCATTTGGGTTGGTCGTCACGGCCGGCCCGGCCGACGCTGATATTCTGATCGGCCTCGCGGGACCGATGTCCGGCGACAATGCGTCCTTCGGTGCGCAATTGCGAACGGGTGCAGAAGCGGCGATCGACGACATCAACACCCACGGCGGTGTGCTTGGCGATAAGTTGACCCTCATCGTCGAGGATGACGGCTGCAACGCCAAGATGGCCGTGCCAGTGGCGACCAAGCTGATCGCCGAAAAGGTGGAATTTCTTGTCGGGCACTGGTGTTCTTCGGTAACCTTGCCCGCGTCATCGCTTTACGCCGATAACGGGACGGTCGAAATCACCCTGTCGTCGAATCCCCGGATCACCGAGCAAGGCTTCGACGGGCTTTTCCGGATTTCCGGTCGTGACGACCGGCAAGGCAAAGTGCTTGCGGACTTCATTGCCAAGCACCACACCGGCAAGCACGTCGCACTGATCGGCGAGCGCTCAAATTACGCGGTCGGGCTGTGCTCGCAGCTCCGCAAGTTCATGAACGAACAAGGCAAGGTGAATATCGTTCTCGATCAGTCGATTGACGCCGGAACGAAGGATTTCGGCGCCCTTGTGTCGGGCATCAAGAGCACCGGCGCCGATCTGGTCATCTATATCGGCTATCCGCCTGAGGCCGGGCTGATCATTAACCAAAGCGTAGATGCCGGCGTCAAAGCGGAGTTCATCTCGTCCAATAACATGTCTAACCACCGCATCTGGGATATCGCCGGCAAGAACGCCGAAGGACTGTCCTTCACCTTCCTGCCGGCGGCGGACCTGGCGCCGACGGCGCAGGAGGCCGTCGAACGGCTGAAGTCCAAGGGCAAGAAGGCGGACGGATACACACTCTATGCCTATGCCGCAGTGCAGCTGTTTGCGACAGCGCTGACCCGCGCGAATTCGGCGCATGCCGACGCGGTTGCCGCCGAACTCCAGAGGGGCGGCATTCCGACAGTGTTGGGTGAAGTGTCGTTTGATGACAAGGGCGATAACCTGCTACCGAGCTGGCGCGTCTATCGCTGGAGCAACGGCGCCTACGGCTATTACCCGGACGAATAACGAGCGCTGTTAAGGTCGGCGCCTCCGACGAGTCATCCCGAATTCAGGCGGACTCTAGGCGAATTTCACCAAGAACTGGGCGCCGCAATGAAGCGTCGGGCCAAGTTCCGGCCGATTGGGCGAAGGAGGCGGCGATCAAACGATGCGCCGCCGCGGTATTTTTCTGGAGCCGGTTCGACAACCGACGGATAGCGCGCCGCGGTCCTTCACGAATTTTGGACAATGTCTAACCGGCCACAGCGGACGATCGATCCGCTTACTCTGGCGTGTCTGGCGCATGCACCACAGTGATTTCAGAATAAGGCTAGAATCTCTACATAAGATAGATTGTACAGACCCTTTGACAACTAAAGATCTTCAGTGCTTGGAATTCGGTATTGTGCGACAAAACGATCGAAAGAAATTAATAGATCGTTCTGGACCGGCAGGATTAAATGAATGCAACACGGGCTCGGCATCAGGTCTACACGATTGCTGTTACCATGATATGCAATCTATGGATGAGTGTCTGGCGAGAATTAACCCAAGATAAGGAATGATGTGTTGGGAGGGATAGAGTCTAGGAATAGTAGAAAACTCGAGCCGTAGGTCGAGTTGATTTTCGGTATTCGTGAGTACCGTGTGATCCTGCAATCGACCGCTGAGCGAGAGTGTTCGGGTATCGATGCGGCGGGCGTTGACGAGGAATGGAAAGCGGGATGCGCACCTTAAAGCTATCGTTTCTTGTTTTGCATCTACTGGTGTCCGCCGCGGCCGGACTGGGCGCCACGGTGTCATTTGCCAGGGCCGATATCATCGTTGGCCTCGCGGGCCCCATGACCGGCGACAATGCGACAATTGGCAACCAGATGCGAACAGGCGCCGAAGCGGCGATCGCCGATCTGAATGCCCGCGGCGGCGTACTCGGCGAAAAGCTGACGCTGGTCATCGAAGACGATGCCTGCAATGCCAAGCTGGCCGTGCCGGTCGCGAACAAGATGATCGCCGAGAAAGTGGATTTCCTGGTCGGGCATTTCTGCTCAGCCGTGACGGTGCCAGCCTCGTCGATCTACGCCGACAACGGCACGGTCGAGATTACCCTGTCGTCCAACCCGCGCATTACGGAGCAGGGTTTCGACGGGTTGTTTCGAATCGCCGGTCGCGACGATCGCCAAGGCAAAGTGCTGGCGGAGTTCATTGCGAAGCACTACGCCGGCCAGCGTGCGGCGCTCGTGGCCGATCGCTCCGCCTACGCGATCGGTCTCGCAGCCAAGCTGCGCGATCTCCTCAGGGAGCAGGGCAAGGTGGCGCTGGTTCTCGATCAGTCGATCGACGCTGGCACTAAGGATTTCGGTCCCCTCGTATCTGGCCTCAAGAACGCTGGTGCCGACCTCGTGATCTATATCGGCTATCCGACTGAAGCCGGGTTGATCATGGTTCAGGCGAGCGCCGCGGGGCTGCACCCGCAATATATCTCGACCAACAACATGTCGAACCATCGGGTCTGGGACATCGCGGGCAAGAGTGCAGAGGGCCTGGCGTTCACATTCCTGCCGGCCGCCGAACTCCTGCCGACGGCGCAGGACGTGGTCGATCGGCTGAAGGGGGCGGGCAAGAAAGCCGACGGTTACACGCTTTATACCTATGCCAGTGTCCAGCTGTTTGCCGCGGCGATGATCCGAGCGAAGTCGACGCAAACCGACGCGGTGGCGACCGAGTTGCAGCGAGGCGGTATTCCGACCGTGCTCGGCGAGGTTTCCTTCGACGACAAGGGCGACAATCTCTTGCCAAGTTGGCGCGTCTATCGTTGGAATGACGGTGGCTACGCGTATTATCCGGGCGAATGACGGTGCAACGCTGACCTGCCGGCATCTGCTCGGCTTTCGCTTGCAATGCTGGCCGTTCCGCACTATGTAGCCGCTCCGCGATTGTCGCGAAATCTCACGCGGGATTGTGGCAGGGTTCTGTCGGCTCGATGATGAGCGGATGGCCGTGTCGCTTCCGGTGGCCCGATGGGCTTACTTCCTGCGGCGGTACAACCGGAAAAGGCGAAATGTCAATGAGTGCAACAGCCCCGATTTTCACGATGCGTCAGCTGCTCGAAGCGGGCGTGCATTTCGGCCACCACACCCGTCGGTGGAATCCGAAGATGCAGCCCTATTTGTTCGGCGTGCGCAACGGCGTTCATATCATCGATCTCGAACAGACCGTGCCGCTCCTCGCCCGTGCGCTCCAGGCGGTGCGCGATACGGTGGCCGGCGGCGGGCGCGTACTCTTCGTCGGGACCAAACGCCAGGCGCAGGAACCGGTGGCGGCGGCGGCCCGCCGGTGCGGCCAGTATTTCGTCAATCACCGCTGGCTGGGCGGCATGCTGACGAATTTCAAGACGATCTCCGGGTCGATCAAGCGGCTGCGCGACCTCGACGAGAAGATCGGCAACCCGAGTGCGGGCATGACCAAGCGCGAGTTGCTGGAGTTGACGCGCGATCGCGACAAGCTTGAGCGCGCGCTGGGCGGCATCAAGGAAATGGGCGGTCTTCCGGACGTGATCTTCGTGATCGACACCAACAAGGAAAAGATCGCCATCGAAGAGGCCAACAAGCTCAATATCCCGGTGATCGCGGTCATCGACAGCAATTCTTCCCCGGACGGCATCACCTACCCGATTCCCGGCAATGACGACGCCATGCGCGCGATCCATACCTATTGCGATTTGGTATCGAGCGCGGTGCTGTCGGGCATCCAGGCCGAGCTGATGGCCTCGGGTGTCGATGTCGGCGAAGCCGAGGCGCTGGATGAAGTGGAAGAGCTGCCTGAGGACGAGTTCGTGCCGATCGAGGCGGCGCCTGAGGCCTTGCAGCCCGACGCCTGACGCGTAAGCGGTCGGTATGCATTTCATGCGTCGGCCGTCGCAAGGCGGCCGACGCATCGCTTTCTCGGGATGGTGACGATTTACCGGTGCCGGACTGCTTCGATGGACCGACTACCGATTGCTGGATAATTCAGGAGGCCCAATATGGCTGAGATCACCGCCGCCCTGGTGAAGGACCTGCGCGAGAAGACCGGCGCCGGCATGATGGATTGCAAACGCGCGTTGAACGAGACCGCAGGCGATCTCGAGCAGGCTGTCGATTGGCTGCGCAAGAAGGGATTGGCCGCCGCTGCGAAGAAGGCGGGACGGGTCGCCGCCGAAGGTTTGGTCGGCGTGCAGACGCAAGGGCCGGTCGGCGCTGCGGTGGAGATCAATAGCGAAACGGATTTCGTAGCACGCAACGAAAAATTTCAGGAATTGGTCAACGCAGTGACCAAGGCGGCCCTCGGCCACGGCGATGATGTCGGCGTGCTGAAGCAGGTTACGCTGCCTGAATTCGGGGCCACCACCGAGGCTCACCTGACCGGCCTCGTCGCGACGATCGGCGAGAACATGACTCTGCGCCGCGCCAAGCGGCTCGAAGTTCCGGCCGGCCTCGTAACCGGCTATGTGCACAACGCGCTCGCACCGGGCCTCGGCAAAATCGGCGTGCTGATCGCGTTGGAGTCGGCGGCGGACGAGACTGTGCTGGCCCCGCTCGGCAAGCAGCTCGCCATGCATGCCGCTGCCGCCGCGCCGCAATTTCTCGACGTCGCGTCGGTCGATCCGGCGGCGCTGGAACGCGAACGTGACGTGCTGAAGGAGCAGGCGCGTGCGTCCGGCAAACCCGAGGCGATCATCGACAAGATGGTCGAGGGCCGCGTCCGCAAGTACTACGAAGAAGTGGTGCTGCTGGAACAGATCTATGTGATCGACGGCGAGACCAAGATCAGCAAGGTTGTGGAAGCGGCTGCGAACGCGGCCGGCAAGCCGATCAAGCTGGCAGGATTTGTCCGGTTCGTCCTGGGTGAAGGCATCGAGAAGGAAGCTCAGGATTTCGCGGCGGAAGTGGCGGCCGTCGCCAAGGGGTGACGCCGGCCGGCGTTGGAAGGGTCCGGGAGTTTTTCGGCGACATCCGGGCTCGGTTGGTGTTTGCGTCGGCGCGGCGGTCGCAGTATCACCTATGGCACGATCACCGCGTCGCGCCTCCGCTGGAAGTCGCTCTCGATAAGGTCGCTGTCCTCCGATGTCCAAACCCGTATATCGCCGCGTCCTGTTGAAGCTTTCCGGCGAAGCCCTGATGGGCGATCGCGAGTTCGGCCTCGATCCGGACATGATCAAGCGGATCGCGGAGGAAATCAGGGAAGTCCTCGACCGCGGCGTCCAGGTCTGCCTCGTCATCGGCGGAGGCAATATCTTCCGCGGTGTATCCGGTGCCGCCGCCGGGATGGATCGCGCTGCGGCCGACTACATGGGCATGATGGCGACGGTCATCAACTCGCTGGCGATGCAATCGGCCTTGGAGCGGGCCGGGGTGATGACGCGCGTGCAGTCGGCGATCTCGATGCAGGCCGTATGCGAGCCCTATATTCCGCGCCGGGCGATCCGGCACATGGAAAAGGGGCGGGTCGTGATTTTCGCCGCCGGCACCGGCAATCCGTTCTTCACGACCGACACGGCAGCGGCGTTGCGCGCGTCGGAGATGGGCTGCGACGCGCTGCTCAAGGCTACCAAAGTCGACGGTGTCTATGAAGCCGATCCCAAGCTGGTGCCTGATGCCAAACGCTACGATCGTCTGAGCTACCTCGATGTGCTCGCCAAGGACCTCAAAGTGATGGACGCGTCGGCGATTTCCTTGGCACGGGAGAACAACATTCCTATCCTCGTTTTTTCGCTGTTCAAGCCTGGCGGATTCGCCGAGGTGATAACGGGACGAGGCTTGTTTACGATCATTACGGAACCAGAGGGTTGATCGTGGCCGACGCGTTGACCAAGGATCTCCGGCGCCGCATGGACGGTGCGCTGGAGGCGTTGAAGAAAGAATTCGCCGGGCTGCGAACGGGCCGGGCGTCCGCCGGGCTGCTCGATCCCGTGACGGTCGAGGCCTATGGCAGTTCGATGCCGCTTGCCCAATGCGGCACGGTAAGCGCGCCCGAGCCCCGCTTGCTGACCGTGCAGGTCTGGGACAAGGCGCTGGTCAAGCCGGTCGAAAAGGCGATCCGCGATGCCGGGCTCGGGCTCAACCCGCAGACCGATGGCCAGACCGTGCGTGTGCCGATTCCCGATCTCAACGAGGAAAGGCGGCGCGAGCTGGTAAAGGTTGCGGCGAAATATACCGAGCAGGCGCGCGTCTCGGTCCGGAATGTCCGGCGCGACGGCATCGACTCCTTGAAGAAGCTGGAGAAGGACGGCGAAATCTCCCAGGACGAGCATCGCCGGCTCCAGGCGGAAATCCAGACGCTGACCGACGACTTCATCAAGAAGATCGACGACGCGATGGCGCAGAAGGATAGAGAGATCCTGCAGGTTTGATCGGCATGGATGGGCTGCCTTCGCCGCCGACGGATGTTCTGCAACCGCCGGGGCATGTCGCGATCATCATGGACGGCAATGGCCGCTGGGCAGCAGCACGCGGCCTGCCGCGTGTCGTCGGGCATCGGCGCGGCGTGGAGGCGGTCCGGCGGACCACGCGTGCCGCGATCGATCTGGGGGTCAACTACCTCACACTCTACGGGTTTTCGTCGGAGAACTGGCGCCGGCCGGAAGAGGAGGTGCGGGATCTCATGGGGATCATGCGTCTCTATCTGCGCGGCGAATTGGCGGAGCTGCATCGGCAGCATGTGCGCCTGCGCGTCATCGGTCAGCGCGACCGGTTGGCCGACGACATCGTGGCACTGATCGAAAACGCCGAGCAGGTGACGCGCGCCAACACCCGCTGCAACCTGACGATTGCTCTCAGCTATGGCGGGCGTGACGAGATCAGCACGGCGGCGCGGCGGCTGGCCGATCTGGCGCGGCGGGGCGAGATCGATCCGGCGTCGATCGATGAAACCCTGTTCGGCAGCTATCTCTTCACTGCCGATCTGCCCGATCCTGATCTCGTAATCCGGACGAGCGGCGAAAAGCGCATCAGCAATTTTCTGTTGTGGCAATGCGCCTATTCGGAAATGGTTTTCATCGACCGGTTGTGGCCGGACTTTTCCAAGAGCGATCTCGCGGACGCAATTCGGGAATTTCATGGCAGAGAACGCCGCTACGGCGCCTCGGCCGGCTCCTCGCGCTGAGCGCGGGAGCCTGCGCCGGCGGGTCATCTCGGCGCTGGTCCTGGCGCCGGTAGCGCTTGCCGCGATTTGGGTGGGCACGACTCTGACCGCGCCGGTTGTCGCCGGCGCAGCCGGACTCATGGCGTGGGAATGGGGCAGGCTGATCGGCCGCCTGACCGGCGGAGTCGATGCGGCCCTGTTCGTCGGGACGGCGGTCGCTGCCGTGCTCGCCGCCGGCTTCATCTCCGTTGCCGCCGGCCTGATCGTTGCGGCGCTGGGCATCGCCGCCGTCATCCTACGCGACCCGCGGCGGCCGCGCTGGACAGGCATTGGGCTGGCCTGGGTGATCCTGCCGTCGATCGGCTTCGTCTGGCTACGCGCCGACCCGGTTTCGGGCTTGGCGACAGCGCTCTGGGTGCTGGCGCTGGTTTGGACGATCGACACTGCGGCCTATGTTGTCGGCCGCGCCGTCGGCGGGCCCAAGCTCGCACCATGGATCAGCCCGAACAAGACTTGGGCCGGGCTGATCGGTGGAGTTGCAGGCGCCGTGCTCGTCGGCGCGACCGCGGGTTGGACAAGTGGAGCGGCAGCCCCTTGGCTGATCGCGCTGGTCAGCGGCGGGCTTGCGGTTGTCGAGCAGATCGGCGATATCGCTGAGAGCTATGCGAAGCGTCGTTTCGGCGCCAAGGACTCCGGAACTCTGATTCCCGGCCATGGCGGGGTGCTCGACCGCCTCGACGGCATGCTGGCCGTCGTCACGGCCGTCGTCTTGCTCCACATCGTTGCGGGTGGAAGTATCTTGATATGGCGGTAGGCTTGAACGGCAGAGCGGCACCTAAATCCGTAACGATCCTCGGCTCCACCGGCTCCGTCGGGTGCAACACCTTGGACCTTATTCGGCGCGAACCGGCCGAATTTGTCGTTGAGGCGCTGACCGCGAACAGCAATGTCGGGCAACTGGCCGAACAGGCGCTCGCCGTCGGGGCCCGCTTCGTCGCCATCGGCGACCCGGCGTGCTATGCGGCGCTGAAGGAACGGCTGGCCGGTACGGGAATTGAGGTCGCGGCCGGGGCGGAGGCGGTCGTCGAGGCGGCGTCGCGGGCGGCCGATTGGGTCATGGCTGCAATTGTCGGGGCGGCGGGTCTTGCGCCCACGATTGCGGCGATCCGCCGCGGCACCGTGGTTGCGCTCGCCAACAAGGAGGTGCTCGTCTGTGCCGGCGATTTGGTGACAGCGGAAGTGCGGCGTTCCGGCGCAACTTTGCTACCGGTCGACAGCGAGCACAATGCGATATTTCAGGTCTTCGACTTCGACCGGGTCGACGCGGTGGAGAAGATCATCCTCACAGCGTCCGGCGGGCCTTTCCGGTCGTTGGAAAGACAAGCCATGTCCGGGATGACGCCGGCGCAGGCGGTGAAGCATCCGAACTGGAGTATGGGCGCCAAGATTTCGATCGACAGCGCCACGATGATGAACAAGGGGCTGGAACTGATTGAGGCCAAACATCTGTTCGGGTTGTCCGAGGAGCGGATCGACATTGTCGTGCACCCGCAATCGGTGATCCACAGCCTTGTCGCCTATGTCGACGGGTCGGTCCTGGCCCAGCTGGGCTCGCCCGACATGCGTACACCGATCGCGTATACGCTGGCTTGGCCGCGGCGCATGGTGTCTCCAAGCCCGCGTCTCGACTTGGCGGCCATTGCTCAGCTGACCTTCGAGACACCGGATCCTGTCCGGTTTCCGGCTCTGCGGCTTGCCCGTGAGGCCTTAAAATCCGGTGGTTCCGCGCCGACCGTGTTGAATGCGGCGAACGAGGTTGCGGTGCAGGCGTTCCTCGATCAGCGGATCGGTTTCCTCGATATCGCGGCAATCGTCGAAGAGTCCTTGGCGGAACTGGCTGTAGCCCCCATAGATAGTCTCGATGACGTCCACAATTTTGACAAATCTGCCCGCGAGATTGCGGGTCGCCTCGTCGGTTCGGCCGGCCGGGCGTGACTGGTAAGGGAGGGTAAGGGTCGATGGGCTTTCTCGGCTCCACCGCGGAGAACATCGCGACGTTTCTCGTCGTGCTGACCGTGCTCGTATTCGTCCATGAGCTCGGGCACTACCTCGTCGCGCGCTGGAACGGCGTTCGGATCGAAACCTTCTCGATCGGATTCGGGCCGGAGCTGTTCGGCTGGTTCGACCGGCGCGGGACGCGCTGGCGCTTCTCCGCGATTCTCGTCGGCGGCTATGTGAAGATGTTCGGCGACGCCGACGCCGCGTCGATGCCGGGCGAGGAATTGCCTGCGATGACGGCGGAAGAGCGGGCGGTCTCGTTCCACCACAAGCCCCTGCCGGCACGGGCAGCGGTCATCGCGGCCGGGCCGGCGGCCAATTTCCTGTTTACGATCGTCGTGCTGACCGCCCTGTTCGCGACCTATGGGCAGCCCTATACGCCGCCGGAGGTGGGTGTGGTGCCTCCGGACAGCCCGGCTGCCGCGGCCGGCATTCAGCCGCATGACGTGATCGTCTCGATCGATGGTCAGCGGGTGAACCGCTTCGAAGACGTCCAAGACGATCTTCAGCTCAACACCGGGACGCCGATTCCAATCGTCGTGCGGCGCAATGGCGCCGACCTAACCCTGTCGGCCACGCCAAAGCTGGTCACGCGTACCGATCGCTTCGGCAACAGCCAAGATTATGCCACCCTCGATATCGAGAACTACACGGCCCCCGAGGTCGGACAAGTCAACCCGGGCAGTGCCGCCGCTGCCGCCGGGATCCAACCCGGCGACGTCTTCGCATCGGTCAACGGCACTGAAGTGGGCACCTTCGGCGATCTGCAGCACGTCGTCCGGCAGGACACCGATGCGTCGCCGCTAACCCTCGAAATCAAGCGTGGCAACCAAGTTTTGACGGTGAGCGTCGCGCCCAAGGTCTCGGAAGTGGCGGACGAGGCCGGCGTCAAGCACAGCATCGGCCTGCTCGGCGTCTCGCCGCGACCCACTTATATACAGCGGCCGATCACCAGGGCGGTCGTTGAAGCGGGGGGCGAAACCTGGTCGATGACGACCGGCATCCTGCGGGCAGTCGGACAGATGATTCGCGGCACGCGCAATACCGACGAGATCGGCGGCCCGCTGCGGATTGTGCAGATGTCCGGGCAGGTTGTGCAGGGCGGCGGCTTGCTGGGCCTGCTTGTCTTCATGGCGGGACTCTCGGTCAATCTCGGGCTCATAAATTTGTTCCCGATCCCCGTCCTTGACGGTGGTCACTTGCTGTTCTATGCCGCTGAGGCTCTACGGGGGCGGCCGCTCGGCCAACGCGCCCAGGAGTTCGGCTTCCGGGTCGGTCTGGCGATCGTGCTCACGCTGATGGTGTTCGCTACATGGAACGATTTGGCGCAATTCCATCTCTGGCCGTTCACCAAAGTCTGACCGTCGAGCGATTTCGCATACACGCGGGGGGCATTTTGCGGCCGGCTTTGAATGTCATATTGGGGAGCGGCACGGCCGCGGTCGCCCTGTTACTGTTTTCGTCGCTCGGCGCCGACGCGCAGGACGTCGTGCCCACCTCGCACCTGGAGCAGGGTGGCACCATTCGCGAGGTGCGAATCGAAGGGTCCGAGCGTATCGAGCCGGAAACCGTCAAATCCTATCTGACGGTCCAGCCCGGCGATCAATTCGACAACGACAAGCTCGACAAGTCGCTGAAGGCGCTGTTCGGCACGGGCCTGTTTGCCGATGTCAATTTGAAGCGTGACGGCGATGCGCTGATCGTTCGCGTGGTCGAAAATCCGATCATCAATCGTGTCGCCTATGAGGGCAATGAGCGCTTCGACGACAAGGCGATCAACGACGAGGTCCACCTCAAGCCGCGCTCGGTCTATACGCGGACCAAGGTTCAGTTGGACGTCAAGCGCATCCTCGACCTTTATCGGCGCAGCGGCCGTTTCGCGGCTACGGTCGAGCCCAAGGTCGTCCAGTTGCCGCAGAACCGAGTCGATCTGATCTTCGAGATCAACGAAGGCAAGCTCACCGGCATTGAGAGCATCAACTTCGTCGGAAACAAGGCGTTCGATAATGGCGAGCTGCAGGCCATCATCTCGACAAAAGAATCGCGGTGGTATCGTTTCTTTTCGAGCGACGACACCTACGACCCGGATCGCCTGACTTATGATCGGGAATTGCTGCGGAAATACTACCTGGCAAAGGGGTATGCCGATTTCCGAGTCGTTTCGGCTGTGGCGGAACTCACCCCGGCGCGCGATGGCTTCATCATCACCTTCGCGCTCGAAGAGGGCGAGAGGTACCATGTCGGCCATGTCGGGCTGAATGTCGGCTTGAAGAACCTCACGCCGGACGAACTCCAGCCACTGCTGACGACCAAGGACGGCGACTGGTACAATGCCGATGAGGTCGAGAAGTCGATCAACGTCCTGACCACCGCGGTTGGTGATCGTGGTTATGCCTTCATCGACATTCGGCCCTTGGTCACCCGCAACAAGGACCAGCACACTGTCGATCTGACCTATGACATTGCCGAAGGCCCGCGTGTCTATGTCGAGCGGATCGATATCAACGGCAATGTGTCGACCTTGGATCGCGTCATCAGACGGCAGTTTACCGTCGCCGAAGGCGACGCCTTCAACACGTCGAAGATCAAGCGGTCGGAGCAGAACCTCAAGAATCTGGGTTTCTTCAAAAAGGTCGAGGTCACCAACGTCCCGGGCAGCGCGCCCGACAAGACGGTCGTGAATGTGAACGTGGAAGAGCAGTCGACCGGCGAATTGAGCGTCGGCACCGGTTTCTCGTCGACCGAAGGCCTGCTCGCCAATGTCGGCATTCACCAGAGCAACTTACTCGGTCGCGGTCAGGATCTGCGCATCAACGGTACGCTCTCGGTCTTCGTGAAGGCCGTCGATCTGAGTTTCACCGAGCCCTACTTCCTGAACCGGCCCTTGGCCGCCGGGTTCGACATTTTCCAGACGCAGAACAACAATCAGCTGCTCCAAACCTACAATCTGTATTCCTTGGGCGCCACGACGCGACTGGGATACGACCTATATGAAGATTTGCACAATACTTGGCGTTACACGATCCGTGAGGATCGAATTTCCAATATCGCGTCGACCGCCTCGCCGTTCATCGTCGCCGAGCAGGCGTCGCGGACCGAATCTGTGGTCGGGTCGACGCTCTACTGGGATCAGCGCAACGATCACGTCTTGCCGACCGGCGGCTATTACGCATCCATTGATGGGTCTTTTGCCGGTCTCGGCGCGGACGTGCGCTACCTAAAGGGTGTATTGTCCGGCGGTTACTACTACACTTTTGCTCCGAGCTGGACTCTCCAGGCCAAGGCGGAGACCGGTGCGGTCATGGGCATCGGTCAGGACGTTTTCATCGGTGACCGCTTCTATGTCGGCGGCGACAATTTACGCGGCTTTGCCCCGTCTGGTGTCGGCCCGCGCGACGTCAAGACGGATGACGCACTGGGTGGCAACGACTATTACACAGCGTCTTTGACGCTGACTGTGCCGCTGGGATTGCCGGAGGAACTCGGCGTTGGAGGCCGGCTCTTCGTCGATGCCGGATCGCTGTTCGGGGTCAATCAGCAACGCCCGCTTACGCAGACCGTCAATGGCGTGACGACGACCGATACGTTCAGTGACAGCGACTCGCTCCGCCTCTCGACCGGTGTCGGTGTGTCGTGGAAATCGCCGCTGGGCCCGGTGAAACTCGACTTCGGCGTCCCGCTCCTGAAGGAGCCGTTCGATCAGCGTCAGCTCATTAATGTGAATTTCGGGACGAAGTTCTAGCGAGAGGTTTTCGATGTTGGGGAAGCGTCAATTCAGTGCGGTCGCCGCGGCGCTCGCGATTGTGTCGGTCAGCGTGCTGGCGTTTGGAGCGTTGGCGATCGATACGTCTGCCAGTGCTGCGCCGGCACCGGCCGCCGCGGATGCGCCTCTGGCGCCGGTGATGCTTATCGTCGATACCGACAAGGTGCTCTCCGAATCCAAGGCGATGAAGGGGCTGCAAGGCCAGGCCGAAACGCAGCAGCAAGCGCTGCAGAAGGAATTCACCAAGAAGCAGGAGGATCTTCGAAGCGCGGAAGCGGAGCTGCGGAAGGAACAGGGCAGCGTCCCGGCTGACGCGTTTCAGGACAAGGTCCACGCATTCGAAAAGCGGGTCGGCGAGGTCCAGCGCGAGGCGGCGAGCAAGAAACAGTCGCTGGAGCAAGGCTTTGGCGAGAGTCTCGGCAAGGTCAAGCGGGCGCTGGTAGAAGTTGTGCGCGATATCGCCAGCGAGCGGCATGCCAATATGGTGCTGCAGGCCGCACCATTCATGATTTTCGACCCCTCATATGACGCTAGCGCGGAAGCGCTGCGGCGACTGGATCAGAAGCTGCCGAGCGTCCAGCTTGTGCTCGCGAAGGTGCCGCCGCCGGGTGCGGCACCCGATGTTGCGGATGGCAGTGCGCCTGCGGCGCCTGCTCCAGCACCGAGCAAGAAGAAGTAGCGGATGGCCGATCCCCGGTTCTTCCGGGCGGCCGGTCCGTTTACGGTTGCCGATATCGCCGCCGTCACAGGGTCGGAAATCGGGGGTGCGGCAGATCGGACCTTGCGTTTGGACGATGTGGCGCCGGTCGAGGCGGCCGGTCCGCACCATCTTACGTTTCTCAGCAACGTAAAATATGTCGAGGCGCTCGGCCAATCGCAGGCGGGCGCCGCGGTGGTGCATCCGGATTTCGCTGCGCGTGCGCCGGCGGGCATGACCTTGCTGATTGCCGCCAACCCCTATCTGACCTTCGCCAAAGCAGCCGGTCGGTTTCATCCCTACCCGCGCCAACCGGCAGGAATTGCGCCGAGCGCGGTGATCGATACGACTGCCGTGCTCGGCGATGGGGTCTCGATCGGACATCATGCGGTGATCGAAGCCGCGGCCGAGATCGGTGAGGGCACCCAGATCGGGCACAATTCGGTCATCGGTGCCGGCGTCGTGCTCGGCCGAGATTGCATTATCGGTGCCAATGTCACAGTAAGCCACGCGATCATCGACGATCGCGTCACCTTGTTCCCCGGGGTTCGGATCGGTCAGGACGGCTTCGGCTTCGCATCCGATGCGACGGGGCACATGAAAATTCCGCAACTCGGCCGGGTGCGCATCGGCGCCGACGTCGAGATCGGCGCCAATTCCACGATTGATCGTGGTGCCGGGCCGGACACTGTGATCGGCGCAGGATCGATGATTGATAATCTGGTGCAGATCGGTCACAACGTCGTGCTCGGCCGGTGTTGTGTCGTCGCGGCGCAGGTCGGAATCTCCGGCAGTACGCGGCTGGGAGATTTCGTCGTGCTGGCGGGTCAGGTTGGTCTGGCCGGCCATCTTTCGATCGGTTCAGGAGTCCGGATCGGCGCGCAAAGCGGCGTAATGCGCGACGTTCCGGCGGGCACGGAGGTTGCCGGCACTCCTTCGGTACCAAGGCGGCAATGGCTGCGGCAGAGCGCCATTCTGGACCGCCTCGCAAAGAAGAAGGACAGTTGAGTGATGGAAGCGGCTGAACAGGGGGAAACCGTTGCAGATCTGGATATTCAGCAGATCATGGAGTGCATTCCGCATCGATTTCCATTTCTGATGATCGACCGTCTGACGGAGATCGTGCCGCATGAAAGCGCGGTGGCGATCAAGAACGTGTCGGTGAATGAACCGCAATTCCAGGGCCATTTCCCCAATCGGCCGATCATGCCGGGGGTCTTGATCGTCGAAGCGATGGCACAGGCGGCGGCGTGCCTGGTCGTGCACTCGCTGAAGATTGCCGGGCAGGGCAGGATGGTCTATTTCATGAGCATAAACGAAGCGCGCTTCCGCAAGCCGGTCGGTCCTGGGGATCAACTGCGCATTCACGTCAAGAAGCAGCAGCACCGCAGCAATGTTTGGCGCTTCGCGGGTGAAGCGCGGGTCGATGGCGTGCTGGTTGCCGAAGCCGTCTATACCGCGATGATCTCCGACCCGCCGGCCGCCTGACAATGTCCCGGATTCATCCGACAGCGATTGTCGAGCCGGGTGCAGAACTCGCCGATGATGTGACCATCGGCCCGTTCTGCTGCGTCGGTGCCCAGGTCAGCCTCGCGGAGCGGGTCGAACTGGTGTCGCATGTCGTCATCGGCGGCATTACCAGCATCGGCGCCGGTACCAAGATCTTCCCCTTCGCGTCGATCGGGCTGCCGCCGCAGGATCTGAAGTACCGGGGCGAGGCCTCGCGCCTGGAAATCGGCGCCGACAATCTGATCCGCGAAGGTGTCAGCATCAATCCAGGCACCGAAGGCGGGGGCATGGTGACGCGCATCGGCGACCGCAACCTGTTCATGCTCGGTAGCCATGTCGGACATGATTGTCTGGTCGGCAACGACACGGTTTTCGCCAACCATGCGACCCTGGCCGGCCATGTCACGGTCGGGGATTTCGCCCAGTTCAGCGGGCTTTCGGCCGTGCACCAATTCTGCCGCATCGGCCGGCACGCCTTCGTCGGTGGTGTCACCGGCGTGGAGCATGACGTCATTCCCTATGGTCTTGTGATGGGGGATCGCGCGCGGCTCACCGGCCTCAATCTGCGCGGCCTGCAGCGGCGCGGCTTCGACCGGCAGGACATTCAGGCGTTGCAACAAGGATACGATTTCCTGTTCAACGACGCTGGGACCTTCGCCGAACGTATCGAGATCGCGGCGGAGCGCTGGGCGGCTTGCGGACCGATGATGGAGATCGTCGAGTTTATGCGCGCGGATTCGAAGCGTCGCTTCGTGCAGCCCGATGCGAGGCATGGCGCCTAAGCTCGGCATCATTGCCGGCAGCGGCGCGCTGCCGAAGCAATTGGTCGAAAGATGTCGGGCGATGGGCCGCGACTGTTTCGTGCTCGCTTTCGAAGGCGAGACCGATCCGGAATGTGTCGTCGGCGTGGAGCATCTCTGGAGCCGCCTTGGCGCGGCCGCCAGAAACTTCAAGGCGATGCACGAGGCCGGGGTGCGCGAAGTGGTGATGGCCGGTGGGATTCGTCGGCCATCGCTTGCCGGGTTGCGGCCGGATTGGCGGGCCGCGCAATTCTTCGCCCGTATCGGCCTCAGGGCGCTTGGGGATGACGGCTTGCTTTCAGCCGTGATCAAGGAACTCGAACGCGAAGGGTTCAACCTGATTGGTGTCGAAACCATACTGGACGATGCCCTGGCGCCGGCCGGGCCGCTTGGGCGGCATCGGCCGGATGACCAGGGGAATGCCGATATCGCCCATGGCTTTCGAATTGCGGCGGCACTCGGCGCGCTCGACATCGGCCAGGCGGTGATCGTGCAGCAAGGCCTCGTCCTCGGCGTGGAAGCTATCGAAGGTACGGATGCGCTGATCCGCCGCTGTGCGGCGCTGCGGCGCGACGGTCCGGGTGGCGTGCTTATCAAGGCCAAGAAACCGGAACAGGAACGCCGCGCCGACCTGCCGGCGATCGGGCCGCAGACGGTCGCGATAGCGCATGAAGCGGGCTTGCGCGGCATCGCGGTCGAAGCGTGGTCGACTCTGGTCATCGAGCGGCCGGCAATGATGGAAGCCGCCGATCGGCTCGGCCTGTTCGTTATTGGCTGCACGGGCTGAATCGATGCTGTTCTACCTGATCGCCGGCGAGCCGTCGGGCGACATCATCGGCGCCAGCCTGATGCGCGCCTTGACCGAGCGGACCCAGGGAATCGCGCGCTTCGCCGGCATAGGCGGCGAAGCGATGGCGGCGCTCGGCCTCGAAAGCCGCGTGCCGCTCAACGAATTGGCGATCATGGGGTTCCTTGAACTCATTCCGGCGGCGCGTCGCCTGTTGCGGCGGGTCCGCGAGACCGCCGAGGATATCGAGCGACAGCAGCCGGTCGCCGTGGTGACGATCGACAGCTCCGGTTTCTGCTTTCGGGTCGGCGAAGCGCTCCGCAAGTCCGGCAAGACGCCGCCGCCGATCATCCACTACGTGGCGCCCATGGTTTGGGCCTTGCGCGAGCATCGGGCGCGGTCAGCGAAACGCGCCGCTGACCATCTGCTCACGCTGTTCCCATTCGAACCCCCGTATTTTGAACAGGTCGGATTGCCGGCCACCTATGTCGGGCACCCTGTCGTCGAAGGCGAAGCCGGACGGGGCGACGGCGCCGGCTTCCGCCGACGGCACGGCATCGATGCGGCGGCGCCGGTGCTGTGCGTCCTGCCTGGCAGCCGGATGGCGGAGGTGCGCCGGCTCCTGCCGGTATTCGGTCGCACGGTCGAGCGGATGGCCGCGCGGTTTCCGAATCTGGTTGTTGTCGTGCCGACGGTTGCGAACGTCGCTGACGCCGTCGCGGCGGCGGTCGAAGCCTGGGCCGGAAAGTCGGTGATCGTGCGCGGGGTTGCGGAGAAATTCGATGCCTTCGCGGCAAGCAATGCGGCTCTCGCCGCCTCTGGTACGGTGGCCTTGGAACTTGCAATGGCGCGTGTGCCGATGGTCGTCGGCTATCGCCTCTGGAGCCCGACCTACTGGGCGGTCCGGCGTGTCGTGAAAGTCAGGTTCGCCAATCTAATCAATCTTTTGCTTGACCGTTTGGTGGTGCCGGAGCTGCTTCAGGAAGCGTGCACCCCGGGCCGGCTCGAAGCGGCGCTGCTGCCCTTGCTGACCGATGAGAAGGCGCGCCGGGTGCAGCTCGACGCATTTGATGCAGCGCTTCGGCAAATCGGCCTGGGCGGCGCTGCGCCGAGCCGCAAGGCGGCGGATATCGTCCTTGCGCAGGTCGCCGCGAGAATATCGAACACGCCTCGCTGACTTCCCGCGCCCTCCTGTCTATGTCAAAGCGACCCAGAGCAGGGTGGCAAGGAACAGGCCTACTATCCCCGCCACGGCAAGCCGCTGCAGGCGCCGCCGGAGCGGGAGCAGATTGTCGTTCGCCGGCACCGGCGCAGGCCGGCGCAGCGACAAGCGGAAATTTGCAGACGGGAGAGCCGAAGCGTCGCCGCCCCGGTCACCGCCATCGATCTGACGAAACCTTCTAGCCACGCTGCGTCAGCGGAACATAATCGCGGTGCGTCGGCCCGGTATAGAGCTGACGCGGCCGGCCGATCTTCTGATTCGCGTCGGCGATCATCTCGTTCCATTGCGTGATCCAGCCGATGGTCCGCGCCACGGCGAACAGCACGGTGAACATCGAGACCGGGAAGCCCATCGCCTTCAGTATGATCCCCGAATAAAAATCGACATTCGGATAGAGCTTCTTTTCCAGAAAGTAGTCGTCATTGAGCGCGACGTGTTCGAGCTCCATCGCGAGTTCGAGCAGATCGTCGTTGATACCGAGTTCGCCCAGCACTTCGTGGCAGGTCTGACGCATCACCTTGGCGCGAGGATCGAAATTCTTGTAGACGCGATGACCGAAGCCCATGAGGCGGGCGCCGTCATTCTTGTCCTTGACGCGCCGGATGAACTCCGGAATGCGATCCTTGTGACCGATCTCCGTCAATTGCTTCAACGCGGCCTCGTTGGCGCCACCATGCGCGGGTCCCCACAGCGAGGCGATCCCGGCGGCGATGCAGGCGAACGGATTGGCGCCCGAAGAGCTGGCAAGCCGCACGGTCGAGGTCGAAGCGTTCTGTTCGTGATCTGCGTGCAGCACGAAGATCCGATCCATCGCCTTCGCCAGAACTGGGCTCGCCTGATACTCCTCGCAGGGCACGGCGAAGCACATATGCAGGAAATTGGCCGGAAAGCTCAGCGAGTTCTTCGGATAGATGAAGGGCTGACCGAGCGTATATTTGTAAGCCATGGCCGCGATCGTCGGCATTTTCGCGATCAGGCGATAGGACGCGATTTCGCGCTGGCGCGGATCATGGATGTCGGTCGAATCATGGTAAAAGGCACTGAGCGCGCCGACCACGCCGCACATCACCGCCATCGGATGCGCGTCGCGCCGGAATCCCCGATAGAAGGTGCTCAACTGCTCATGCACCATCGTGTGCAGCGTGATATCGCGCTCGAACTTCGTCTTCTCGGCCGGCGTCGGCAGTTCGCCATGCAGCAGCAGATAGCAGACTTCCATGAAGTCGCTGTTTTCGGCGAGCTGTTCGATCGGGTAGCCGCGATAGAGCAGGATGCCCTTGTCGCCATCGATATAGGTGATCGCGGATTGGCAGGACCCGGTCGCCGTATAGCCGGGATCGAAGGTGAAATACCCGGTTTCCGCATAGAGCTTACGGATATCGATCACTTTCGGACCGGTCGAGCCGCTGAGCAGGGGCAGGGTGACCTTCTTGCCCGTGCTGTTGTCGATCAGCGTGACAGTCTCCGACCCGGCGCCGGCGGCGGCCTCAGGAGATTTGCTGTCCATGGAAATACTCCTTGTCTACGGAAGGGCGGCTGCGAGGCGAGCGTGGCACCTTATTCCGCTCTGCGGGGCATGGCAAATAGGGTATATTGCGCTGCGTTCAATCAGCCGTGATGGTACCGGCAACCGCGGCGAAATCACGCATCCGGCCGATCGATTCGTCGCGGCCGAGGACACGCATAACCTCGAAAATGCCGGGCGAAACAGTGGCGCCCGTCAGCGCGGCGCGCAGCGGCTGCGCGACGTTGCCGAACTTAACGCCGTGTGATTCCGCGAATTTCCGGATCTCGACCTCGAGTGCGCCTTCGGTCCAGTCCGCGGGAGCGGGTAGGGACTCGGCCAGATCGGCGATCAACCGGCACGCCGCCGGAGTTGCCAGCGCGCGCGCTTTGGCGTCGAGAATCAACGGCCGCAGCGCAACATAGAAGGCCGCGTTGTGCACTAGTTCGACGAGAGTTTCGGCCCGGGTCTTCAATCCGGCCATGCCGGCCTGCAACCGCTCCTTGTGCATGGGCGAGAGAGCGCCATCCGCGGCCAGCTTGGGCTCGATCAACTCGACCAGGCGCGCCGAGTCCGCCTGACGCAGATAATGGCCGTTCAGATTGTTGAGCTTGACGAAATCGAACCGTGCCGGCGACCGGCCGATGCCCGGCAGGTCGAACCACTCGATCGCTTGCTCGGTTGAGATGATCTCGTCATCGCCGTGCGCCCAGCCGAGCCGCAGCAGATAATTGCGAATCGCCTCGGGCAGATAGCCCATATCGCGATATTCCTCGACGCCCTGCGCGCCGTGCCGCTTCGAGAGCTTGACGCCATCCGGTCCGAGGATCATCGGCAGATGGCTGAAATGCGGAGCCTCCCAGCCGAGGCCGCGATAGATCTGGAACTGGCGAAAGGCGTTGGTCAGATGATCGTCGCCGCGGATGACGTGGGTCACCGCCATGTCGTGGTCATCGACCACGACTGAGAGCATATAGGTCGGCGTGCCGTCGGCGCGCAGCAGAACGAGGTCGTCCATCTGGTCGTTGGCGACTTCGATACGGCCCTGGACACCGTCCTCGATCACGGTGGTGCCGGATTGGGGTGCGCGCAGGCGGATGACCGGGTTGACGCCTGCCGGCGCCTCGTTGGGATCTCGATCGCGCCAGACGCCCTCGTAGCGCATCGGCCTGCCTTCCGCCTTCTGCCGCTCGCGCATCGCCTCGAGCTCCGCCGGCGAGCAATAGCAGCGATAGGCGGCACCGCGCGCCAACATGGACGCCACCGCTTCGGCGTGCCGATCCTGGCGCGCCGACTGCATTACCACGTCGCCGTCCCAGTCGAGGCCGAGCCAGCGCATCCCGTCGATAATGGCTGTGACGGCCGCCGGGATGGATCGTTGCCGATCGGTATCTTCGATCCGCAACAGAAACTTGCCGCCGTGGTGACGGGCAAAGAGCCAATTGAACAGCGCCGTGCGGGCGCCGCCGATATGGAGGTAGCCGGTGGGCGAGGGGGCGAATCGGACGGTGACGGACATGGAATAAGCGCAGCTCGAAAGAGGAATCACGGATCCGGCTGGACAATCGGCGCCTGCCGCCGGTGGCGGACAATAGCCTGGACGTACGGTTCCCGCACCTGCCGGGCGCGGAGTTCCGCTATTCCTATTCCGAGGCTAGCAGCCGCCCGCTCTGCCGCGCGATGGGATCCCGTCGCACCGCAGGGCACGCCGGACGGGCCGGTGCGCGCGATTTTTCTGGACGCGCTGCCGCAGGTTGCAGGAATAGCTTGATCTCGTCGGTACGGCGGGATTGACTTGGCCACGGACGGCGGCGGGTCGAGGGCGAGCGATGGTCCAGGCAACACTGGACGGGGCGGGGCCGTGGCGGTCGCCGGCTTGGCCGCGCCGCGTGGCCACCGTGCTGCTCGATCGCCTGCTCCTTGAGCGGGAGCGCTGGGCGCTCTGGTTGCCGGTCGGTTTCGCCAGCGGCATCGGTCTCTACTTCGCGCTCGATGTCGAGCCATGGCCCTGGCTGGGGGCGGTCGTCGCCATAATCTGCCTTGGTGCGTCGATGCTCGCACGACGGAGCCCGCATCGCGCGGCGCCGGTTGTTCTGGCTATCGTCCTGCCTCTCGGGGTAATGAGTGCCGGCTTCGCCGCGGCGCAATTCGAGACTTGGCGGTTGGCGACGCCCATGATTGATCACCCCCTGGGCGCCGTGGCTCTGGTCGGACGCATCGTCGATATCGACGTGCAACCAGACGGCGCCCGCGTCACGCTGATCCCCGAAGCGATCGAGCATCTGGCGCCGGCAGCCTTGCCGCGCCTGGTGCGGATCAAGCTGCGGCACGCGCCGCCGCTCGGCATCGGCGATCGGCTGAGCGTCAAGGCCGAATTGGTGCCGCCTGCGGGCCCGGCGCTGCCCGGTGGCTTCGACTTCCAGCGCCAGGCCTGGTTCCGGGGCATCGGCGCCGTGGGTTATGCGCTCGGCAAGCCGGACGTGCAGCCCGGCAGCGCCGGCGGTATCGCCGGCCGCATCCGCGCCTGGCGCGCCGAGATCGCCGCGCGCATCCGGGCGGCCCTGCCCGGGTCCGAAGGCAGCATCGCTGCGGCGTTGGTGACCGGCGAACGCGGCGCCATTCCAGGTGATGTCAATCGCGACTTCCGTGATTCCGGCCTGGCACATCTTCTCGTGATCGCCGGGTTGCACATGACTTTGGTGACCGGCTTCGTATTCTTCGCAACGCGTGCCCTGCTGGCTCTGATCCCCGCCGTCGCATTGCGTGCGCCGATCAAGAAATGGGCGGCCGCTGCCGCCTTGGCCGCGGCCTCCCTCTACCTGGTCCTGTCGGGCGCCGCCGTGCCGACCCAGCGCGCCTTCACGATGGTGGCGCTGGGCTTGGTCGCGATCATGCTCGACCGCTTCAGCATTTCCATGACCGCTGTCGCCTGGGCCGCCGGGTTGGTGCTGGCGCTCGACCCATCGGCGTTGACGGGGGTGAGTTTTCAGATGTCGTTCGCAGCGGTCGCCGGCCTCGTCGCCTTTTACGAAAGCGCCGGCCCGATGCTGGCCGAGCAGCGCCGGCAACGCGGACCGATCGGGCGCTTCCTGCTGCATTTGGCCGGGATCGGCCTGACGACGTTGGTCGCGACGGTGGCGACCGCCGGGTTTTCGATCTACCATTTCAACCGATTCGCCCTGTTTTCCATCATCGCGAATTTGATCGCCGTGCCGCTTGCCGGGTTTTGGGTCATGCCATGGGCGGTCGCTGCCTGCCTGCTCCTGCCGTTCGGCGGCGAGAAGGTCGGGCTGGTGCCGATGGGGTGGGGGCTGGCGGCGATCGAGCAGGTCGGCCATTGGACGGCGAACCTGCCGGATGCCGTGCTGGCGCTGCCGGCAATGCCGGCCTGGGGGCTGATCGCCGCATCGCTCGGCGGTGCCTGGCTGGTGATCTGGCGCCGGACCTGGCGGTACTGGGGCCTCGTGCCGATGGCGCTCGCGGCAGCAAGCCCGTTTCCGGCGGCGCCGCCCGACATTTTGGCGGCCGAGGACGGCCAGTTATTTGCAGTCCGCGCCGGCGCCACCTACCTGCTGTCATCCGAGAAGCTCGACAAATTTGCCGCCGAAGCCTGGCTGCGCGCAGCCGGCGGCATTGCGTCGGGTACCCTGCCACTGCCCGGCCAGGCGACTGACGACGGGACACTGCGGTGCGACTCGCTCGGTTGTCTGTGGCACCACGATGGGCGACTCGTCGCACTCGTCCGGGACGCGGCGGCCCTGCCCGAGGATTGTCGGAACGCAGCGATCGTGGTCGCCCTCGTTCCGGCGCGCCGGAGCTGTCGCCGCACCGCGCTCGTCGTCGATCGGGTAGATCTCCGACGCAACGGCGCCACGGCGATCTGGTTAGGCCCCACCATTGTGCTCGATACCGCGAATGACCAGCGGGGTGAGCGCCCCTGGGTCCTGAAGCTCGGCCCGAGGCTGGCCCAACCGGACACTAATAGCGCCGGATCAGCCCGACGAGGCGACCCTGAACCTTGACTCGATCCGGGCCGAAGATGCGGGTTTCGTAATTCTTGTTGGCGGGCTCCAGCGCGATCGACGACGCGCCCTTACGGCGCAGCCGTTTCAATGTCACCTCGGCGTCGTCGACCAGGGCGACCACGATCGAGCCGTTTTCCGCGCTGTCGCAACGCTGTATAATGACGGTGTCGCCGTCGAACACGCCGGCATCGACCATGCTGTCCCCGGCCACTTCAAGGGCGTAATGCTCAGCGGCGCCGTTCAGCATCGACGCCGGCACGCCGACGGTGTTGTTGGTGTCGCGCAATGCCTCGATTGGGGTGCCCGCCGCAATTCGGCCGTAAAGCGGCAGATTGACAGCTTCCGCCTCGACCGCCGCCGGCGCGCCGGCGAAAGTCGATTTGAAATCGCCCTTGATGACGGTCGGCGAAAATTTCGCCTTGTCCTTGTAAGGCTCTCTCATCGGCGGCATCGGCATTCCATCAGGCAGCCGCAGGACTTCGAGGGCGCGTGCGCGATGCGCCAGGCGGCGAATGAAGCCGCGCTCCTCAAGGCCGCTGATCAACCGATGAATGCCTGACTTGGATTTCAGATTCAGCGCGTCCTTCATTTCCTCGAATGAGGGCGAGACCGCTCCCTCCGACAAGCGTGAATGGATGAAAACCAAGAGTTCGTGCTGCTTTTTCGTCAACATGGAGCGCTCCTTTGCCATCGTTCCGGCTACGCCGTTTCGGGCGCCGACAACCGGACGAGTGCGTGTAGTTCGGAACAAAACAAAAACGTAGTTTTACGTTCTAGTTTGGTTCCGAACGCTCGTCAAGTGTTTCTGAGCGTCGCTTTTACGTTTTGTTTCGGGGCAGGCGAGGTGCCTCAGATCCAGACGCCCGACCGCGCCAGACGGATGATCCGGATCGCCGCGCCGGCAGGTACCGCCGGTGCACCGGGCGCGCGGACGATCAAGGCGTCTGCGGCGGCCAGCGCGGACATCATCGACGAATCCTGCCGTCGGAACGGCGTTGCATGCCAGCGCCCCTCGGCGTCGGCCGTGAGCCGCGCCCGCAGATAATCCTGTCTTCGGTCGTTGGCCGCGAGGCCGACCGCCGCGACGGCCGGTTCGCTGGGCGGCGCCGCGCCGGGCAGACCCTGGAGCCGCTCAAGCGCCGGCACCAGGAAGAGCAGCGCGCAGATCAGCGCCGAAACCGGATTGCCGGGCAGGCCCAACACCGGCACGGGACCGATTCGACCGAACATCAGCGGCTTCCCGGGGCGCATGGCGATCTTCCAGAAGTCGAGATCGAAGCCGGCCTCGCCTAAAGCGCGCTGGACCAGATCGTGCTCGCCGACCGAGGCGCCGCCGATCGTCACAAGCATATCGGCGCCGGCGGCGCCGGCAGCGAGGTGCCGCAGCGACGCGCTGTCGTCGCGGGCGATGCCGAGTTGCATGGGGACGCCGCCGACACCGGTGACGAAGGCGGCCAATGCGGTGCCGTTGGAGCTCACGATCTGGTTCGGGCCGACCGGGTCGCCCGGCAAGGCGATCTCGTCGCCGGTCGGCAAGATTGCGACCCGCGGCCGGCGATGGACCATCAGCCACGGCCGATTCATGCCGGCGGCCAACCCCAGATCGCGCGCGCCGAGCCTCGTGCCGGCGGTCAGGCCAATCTGGCCTGCACGATAGTCGATGCCGGCGGCGCGGATATGCTGACCAGACTGCGGTGTCTCCCGGATCAGCACCGTGCCGGCCTCGGCGTCGGCATCTTCCTGAATCACGATCGCGTCGGCACCGTCGGGCACCGGCGCCCCCGTGAAAATCCGCACGGCCTCGCCGGCGCCGACAACACCGTCGTGCCGCGCACCGGCCTGGACATATCCCGTCAGAAGCAGGCGCACCGGGACCGCGGTTGCATCGACGGCGCGAACAGCGTAGCCGTCCATGGCCGATACCGCGAAAGGCGGTTGCGTGCGCCGCGAGGCGAGATCCTCGGCCAGAACCCGGCCGAGCCCGTCATTCAGCCCGACCAGTTCGGCCGGCAAGGGGGCGAGGCTATCGCGGATGCGCGCCAGCGCGGTTTCGACCGAAATCATGACGTCGCCTGCCAAACCCCGGAAGCGCCACCGGATTTGTGGATCAGCCGCACCTCGCCGATGACCATGCCGCGATCGACGGCCTTGCACATGTCGTAGACCGTCAAGGCGGCGACTGCGACCGCCGTCAGTGCCTCCATCTCGACGCCGGTGCGGCCTTTGAGCCGGCAGCTGGCCTCGATGATCACGGCATTGCGCTCGGTATCCAATGTCAAATCCACCCGCACCGCGCTCAGCGCCAGCGGATGACAGAGCGGAATCAGATCCGGCGTCCGCTTCGCACCCATGATGCCGGCGAGGCGTGCGACCGAAAGTACGTCGCCTTTCTCGACTGCGCCGGCGCGAATCAGTGCCAGAGTTGCCGGCGCCATGGTGACGTTGCCGCGCGCCGTCGCGAGCCGGTCGGTTTCCGGCTTGCCGGACACGTCCACCATGACGGCCTTGCCGTCGTCATCGAAATGCGAAAAGCCGGTCATGGTGCGGCCAGGAGCGCTCGGGTCGCCGCGGCGATGTCGCGCTGGCGCAACAGCGATTCGCCGACCAGGAAGCAGCGTGCGCCGCAAGCTGCCATGCGCGCCAAATCGGCCGAGCCTTGCAGGCCGCTCTCACTGACCGCCAGACGATCGGCCGGCAGCCCAGCGGCGAGTTCGACCGTCGTCGCGAGATCGGTCTTCAAGGACTTGAGATTGCGATTGTTGATCCCGATCAATGGCGATTTCAGATGAAGCGCTCGATCGAGCTCGGCGCGATCATGGACCTCGACCAGGACGTCGAGGGCCAAATCGATTGAGGCGGCTTCGAGCTCAGCCGCCTGCCCGTCGTCCAGCGCCGCCATGATCAACAAGATGCAGTCCGCGCCGATCGCCCGCGCTTCGACCACTTGATAGGGGTCGATCGTGAAGTCCTTGCGCAGCACCGGCAGCTGAGAGGCCGCCCGCGCCGCTTGAAGATCGGCCGCGGAACCTTGAAAATACGGCGCATCGGTGAGCACGGAAAGACAGGTGGCGCCGGCCGATTGATACGCTCGCGCAATGGCCTGTGGATCGAAATCGGGGCGGATGAGCCCGTGGCTCGGCGACGCCTTTTTGATCTCGGCGATCAGTCCGTAGCGTCCGGCGGCCAAGCTGTGTCGCAAGGCCGCTATGAACCCGCGCGGCGGGTCGGCCGTGCGCGCCGCCCGGTCGAGCGCATCGAGCGGCACGACGTTCCGCGCTGCGGCGATGTCGAGGCGCTTGCGCGCGATGATTTCGGCCAGGATATCGGTCATGGCGGCGATGTGGTGAAGGCGACGAGGCGATCCAAGACCTGGGCGGCGTGTCCGCTGTCGATCGCATCGGCGGCGAGCGCCACGGCATCGGCGAGCCTCGCGCTGCGGCCGGCGACGACGAGCGCGGCCGCAGCGTTGAGCAACACGACGTCGCGCAGCGGCCCCGCGGCGCCGGATAGCAAGGCGCGCATCATCCGGGCGTTCTCCTCGGGCGTCCCGCCGGCCAAGTCACCCCGCTGCGCCCGAGCAATGCCGGCCTCGCTCGAATCGAGTGCGAATTCCACGATTTCGCCGCCCCTGAGCGACGCCACCTGGTTGCGCCCGGTTGTCGTCAGCTCATCGAAGCCGTCGCCATGCACGACCCAGCAGGCGGTGCTGCCCAGACGCTGCAGCACCTCGGCGACCGGCCGGACCCATTGGGCGGCATAGACGCCGACGACTTGGCGGCGGACGCCGGCCGGGTTGGACAGCGGGCCGAGCAGATTGAAGATCGTGCGTGTTCCGAGTTCGACGCGCGTCGGGCCGACATGGCGGGTCGCGGCGTGATGACGCGGCGCCATCAGGAAGCCGATCCCGATTTCCGCTATGGCGCGTTCGACGATCTCGATCGGCGCCTCGATATTGACGCCGAGTGCGGCCAGCACATCGGCCGAGCCCGATTTCGACGACAGGTTTCGATTGCCATGCTTGGCGACCGGCACGCCGCAGCCGGCGACGACGAAGGCCGCGGTGGTCGAAATGTTGAAGCTGCCGCTGCCGTCGCCGCCTGTGCCGCAGGTATCGATGGCGTCAGGCGGCGCCTGGACGCGAAGCGCACGAGCCCGCATGGCGCGTGCGGCGCCGGTGATCTCGGCGACCGTTTCGCCGCGCACGCGGAGCGCCATCAGGAAGGCGCCCATCTGCGCCGGCGTCGCATCCCCGGACATCATGACCTCGAAGGCCGCCTCGGCGTCGCTTTCGGACAGGCAGCGACCCTGCGCCAGGTCGTTCAGCCAGGCCTTGAAGCCGCTCACGCCGCCGGCGCCAGCCGCGTCGCGGCGCTGAGGAAGTTCTTCAGCAGCAGCTTGCCGGATTCCGATGCGATGCTTTCCGGGTGGAACTGAACGCCATGCACCGGCAAAGTGCGGTGCTCGATGCCCATGATCAGCCCGTCATCGGTCCAGGCGTTCTCCCGCAGGCAGTTCGGCAGCGTTGCGCGCTCGACGATCAACGAATGGTAGCGCGTCGCCGTGAACGGGCAGGGCAGGGCGGCGAAGATGCCCGACCCGTCATGCGTGATGGCGCTGACTTTGCCGTGCATCGGCGCCGGCGCCCGTACGACGCGGCCGCCGAACGCCGCGCCGATCGCCTGATGGCCGAGGCAAACGCCGAGCAGCGGGATACTGCCCGCGGCGGCGACAAGCGGCACCGTGATGCCGGATTGCTCCGGTGTGCCGGGACCGGGCGAAATCACGATACCCTGAGGCTCGAGCGCCAGCGCGGCCGCGACGCTCAGCGCATCGTTGCGATAGACGATGACCTCCGCCCCCAACTCCGAGAGGTAGTGCCAGAGATTGTACGTGAAGCTGTCGTAGTTATCGATGAGCAGGAACATTGCGATCAATTCAGTCCAGGTCGTCCTCGGACCACGATATAACACAAGCGCGGCGCGCCGGAAGAGCCGCGAGGGGCTGACGACGGAACGAAAAGTCGTTACAAATCCGCCGTTAATCGGTCGCGGTCGGGAAGGGTGGCGGCATGGCGCAGCGACGCGGCGGCGACACCGGGGTTTGGCAGATCTGGCTTGCGGCTGCAGCGCTGGCCCTTGGCTGCGGCATGGTGATCGGCCGGCTGCTCCCGGCCGGGCCACAAAGATGGGTCGCAAACCTAACAGCTTCGGTGACGCGACCGCGGGCGCCCGAGCATCCCATTCGCGATCCGCTGGCGATCGGCCCCGAAGCAATCGTGCCGGACGCGATCGTTCCGGCGGCAGCCCTGCCGCGCGCTGCGGCGGCAGACCCGGCGCCCATGCTCGTGCCAAGCCCCGCGGTCGCTGAAGCGGCGCCGCCGCGGCGTCCGTTGCCGGCACCGCGGCTCGCGGCCGTGGTGCCGGTGCCGCCGCCGCGCTTAGCGGCGATCATGCCGGCGCCGGCCGCCCGGCCGTATGTTGCGCCGCCGTCATCCGCACCGGATCGCGACTCAGCCTGGCGCCGCAATGCCGTGCCGGCCGGACCGGATGACGGCCGGCCGATGATTGCCATCGTCATCGACGATATGGGATTGGATCGGCGCCGCTCGGATGCCGCCGCCGCCTTGCCGGCGCCGCTAACCCTGTCCTTCATGACCTATGCGGAGGACTTGCCGGGCCAAGTTGCGGCGGCACGGGCGCGTGGCCATGAAATCATGATGCATGTGCCGATGGAGCCGCTGGCGGCGCATGTCGATCCGGGTCCGAACGCGCTAACTTACGGTCTCGATCAAGAGGAGATCCGGCGCCGGATGACTTGGGATCTGGCCCGCATCGACGGCATCGTCGGGATCAACAACCACATGGGCAGTCGTTTCACGGAATGGTCGCAGGGCATGATGCCGGTGCTCGCGATGCTGCGCGAGCGCGGTTTGTTCTTTCTTGATTCACGCACCACAGCGCGTTCCGTCGGCATTGATATCGCGAGCGAAATCGGCCTGCCGCACGCCGCACGCGACGTCTTCCTGGATAACGACCTGACCGACCCGGCAGTCGCCGGCGAATTGGCGCAAACCGAGGCGGTCGCGCGCCGCAACGGTGCGGCGATCGCGATCGGTCATCCGCATGATCCGACTTTGGCGCAGCTGCGCCGCTGGCTGCCCTTGGTCGAAGCGCATGGCTTCCGCCTCGTTCCCGTCAGCGCGATCGTCCGACGCAATGAAGCCGCTTCCGGGCACGAGCCACGCAGCACCGCACAAGACTGATCGTCCTGAGGTACTTAGGGCGCGGCGCGATAGAGCACTATCCGCCCCGGCTCCCGCCGAGCTTCCAGGTGATAGATGTCGTGCAGCGTGAACAGCACGCTGTCGAGATCCCGGGCGTCCCAGACGCCTCCTGAAATCGTCGAATGCGGCTGCGGCTCCTCGGCCAAGACGAGCTTGATCCGGCTGCACCGGTTGAGTTCGTCGATCGCCACGGCAAGCGGGGTATCTTCGAGATAGACCTTGCCTTCCCGCCAGGCGCCGCGGTGCTGCGCCATTGCGCCGCGCGCGACGGCCGGGACCGTCTGGCCTGGAGCGAAACGCGCGTCGTCCCCCGCGGACAGGGCCGTCACGGATTCCGGCAGACCGAGCTGGTCAACGGCAGCCTCGACCTTGACATGCCCTTCGGCGACCGACACTTCGACCGAATCGGCCGCACGCCGCACGTCGAATTCCGTGCCGGTCACAACAATCCGGCGCGGTTCGGCCTCGACAACGAAAGGCCGGCCGGCGTCGTGAGCGACTTTGAAGAATGCTTCGCCGCGCTCCAGCACGACGCGGCGCAAGGGCGCTGAGAAATCGACGCGCAGCCGTGAGTCGCCGTTCAGCCACACCGTCGAGCCATCCTGCAGAGACACGGTCGCGACTTCGCCCGGCCCGGTCGTGTGGAGGCTGGGCGCCGGCAGCAACGCGAGCACGACGACGGCGGCGGCGAGACCGGCCCCAAGGCCGAACATCAGGGGGCTTGCTGCGCGAACCCGGCGGCGCTTCGCCGGCGCTTTCGCGAGATAGTTGCGTGCGACACCGCTCGATTGCAGACCCTGCGCCAGGGACCAGGTGGCACTCACCCGCTCATAGGCGCGGCGATGCTCCGGCCGCGCTTCCATCCAGACGGCAAGGGCGACATGGTCGGCAGCGGTCATGGCTCCGGAGTGCAATCGGGCGACCCATTCCGCCGCATTACGCGGGCGCCGAGTGAACCATGAGGCGAAGGCGATCATGGCCCCTCCAGGAAATGTTGAAGCGCTTCCGCGCAGTGTGATACGGCACGCGCCATCTCGCGCTCGACTGTCCGAGTCGTAACCCCTTGGCGCCGGGCGATTTCCGGATAGGTCAGCCGTTCGACATGATGCAGCAGAAATACCGTCCGCGTCGAATGGCGTAAGCCTGCGAGCGCCGCTTCGAGCTCGCGCACGCCATGGCGCCAATGTGCGGCCGCTTCGGCATCCGGCCCGTTATCGTCGATCAATTCGTCGCTCAAACTGTCATGAGCGCCCGCGCACCGAGCTTGATTTCGCCGATGCCGATCGCGTGCAATGTTGAGCGCCGTGGTGAAGAGATAGCCGCGGGCATCATCCTTGAGCGTGCCTTGTTGCTCCTGTCGCCACACACGCAGGAAAGTCTCCTGAAGGCAATCATCGACTTCATGCTGCGTGTGGATATAACGGCGCAGGAACAGTCCCAGTTCTCGGTAATGGGCTTGAAACCAGCCCTCGACGCGCGAGTGCCGTACCGGGCGCGGCTCGGCCGGGCGCTCGGCGGCCATGATGGCGAGATCCAGCTTCACGAGATCTTATGCCTTTCGCAGACGCGCGGAAATAACTCGATTATGGAAAATCCCATGGCACCGCGCGCGGGTCAATCGCCGGGTGGCCGCTTCGCCGGCTGGGCTGTCTCAATTCAGCCATGCCGAGGTGGAGCCGCTTCAAGCTGTCGGGATTGCTCCGCCGACGGCGTATAGCAATTTATGACGGCGAGCGAAGCGAGGTTCGGTATCGGCCTCAGAACGCTGTGGTTACCTGCAGTCCGACCGCGAGCGGTCGAATGACCGCGAGCCGCGGGGGCGAAGTGAGCGATCCGAGCGACTCCTGGATGTCGACAGCCCCGCGCTCGTTCAACACATTGTCGACGAACAAGTTGAGCGTGCTGTCATCGATGGCGAGACCGGCACGGAGATCGAATTCTCCATAGGCCGGCAAGTGCAGGTTCGGCGTCTCGAAATCCTGGTCGAACGACGTGTCGCGACTGCCGACATAGCGATAGCTGGCGCCGACCGCTGCATCCAGAGGGCCGATCGCCGGGAAGGTGTAGTCGATCGTGGCGGCACCGCTCCAACGCGGCACGGTCGGTAGCGCGCTGCCTTTGGTGCCGCCGAGGAAAAGCGGCCCGGCCGATTCCAGGAAGGCGTCCGTATAGGCGCCGCTCAGGGTCATGGTGAGGCCGCTGACGGGGTGATAGCTGGCCTCGTACTCAACGCCGCGGCTGGTGGCGGCGCCGCCATTCGTCTCACTGGCAAAACCGGTGGTCACGGATTGCAGCTGAATGTTCCGCCAGTCGATGAGGAAGACATCCGCGTCGAATGACAGCCGCTTGTCGAACATTTCGCTCTTCACCCCGACTTCGTAGTTGAGCAGCGTGTCCGCCGCGAATGTGCTCGGCGTCGCGGTTCCGGAAGTCACGGTATTGGGACGCGGCACGTTCGTACCGCCTGGCCGATAGCCGCTCGAGGCCTCGGCATAGGTTGTCACTTCGTCGGTAATGCGCCAGCGCGGGGCCACGCGAAAGGTCGTGCTGCTTCCGGCCGATGCGCCGAGGCTGCTGGTCGTACGATCCGGATTGTTGAAGCTGTTCAGCACCCCGGAAGAGATCTGATCGAACGACTGGCGATTCCGGCTCCAGCGCGCACCGGCCGTCACATCAATCATCGGCGTGAAGTAGTAGTCGAGATCGCCGAAACCGGCAAATTCGCGGAAGCGCGACGGCTCCGCATCGGTGAGCGGTTGCGCAAGGACCGCGGGCAGCGCGAAATTCGGCAGCGACGCCCCCAGCGATTCGCGCGCATCCGACCATTCATAGGTGTAGAAGGTGCCCGCCAGCCATTCGAGCGACCGGTTCTGCGGCGAGGCGAGGCGGATTTCCTCGGTGAACTTGCTGGTCGTGAAGCTGCTCGGCTGGGCGATCGTCGGAACTCCCGGCAGGTTCAACAGAAACTCATCCGAAACCGTCTGCAGCTCCGGACCGATCGCCGGCGTCTCATCGGTTTCGGCGTGAGCGAGGCTGCGCCCGTAGCTCGTGGAATTGGTCAGCGCGGCGAGCCCCAAATCCCATGACGCGCTCAGCTCGTGCAACTGATACTGCTGGCTCGCCGTCTCGCGCACCAGGCGCGACTGTTCGAGATCGCCGAAGACCGGCGCCAGATTCGTCGGATTGACATCGACGGCCGGGGTGCCCCCGACATGCCGTTCCTGGTAGAGGCTCATGAGCCGGATCGAAAGGTCGCTCTCCGGTTCGACCAGTAGCGAGATTCGCCCGCCGCGCACGTCGCTGAAGTTTTCATCCTTGTTGCCGGTTCCGACATCGTCGATATAGCCCGAATCGCGCCGCTGATAGAGGTCGACCCGAAGCGCCGCACGGTCGCCCAGCGGCACATTGGTCAGCGCCTTGGCCGCTTCGTCGAGGCCGCCGCCCGCCGTGCCGCCGCCATCGACCTCCACCTGAGACTCGGAGCTGTCGAGCTTCGGCGGCGTGGTCACGAATTTGAGCAGTCCGGCGAGCGTGCCGGCGCCGTAGAGCGTCCCCTGCGGGCCGCGCGCAATTTCGATGCGCTGGACGTCGAACGGGTCGATATCGGCGATCACCAGATTGCCGCCGGCGAAAGCCGTGCTGCTGCCGTAGGGCACATCGTCGATATAGGTGCCGACCGACGCCGTCGGCTGGATCGTGCCCGTTGTGATGCCGCGCAGCACGATCTGACCGAAGCCACGCTGATTGCTGAGCAGCACGAGGCCCGGGACATAGGTGCCATAATCATCGATGCCGTTGAGGCCGAGCTGAGACAGGGTCGAGCCGGTTAAAGCGCTGACGGATTCCGGCACATCCTTCGCGGCTTCCTCGCGCTTTTCGGCCGTGACCGTGATTTCTTCGATCGGGGTCGGAACCATGCGCAGCGGCGTCACCGCCGGCGGATCCGGCACCTCCGCGGGGATCACGACAATCGTGCCGCGATCGTTGAGCTTGAATGTGAAACTCGTCTGCTTCAACAACTCGGCCAGGGCTTCGAGCAGGGTGAGAGAGCCCGACACTCCAGCCGTCCGCGCGCCGTCAAGCTGCTGCGGTGAATAGACGATCTGGCTTTCCGTCTGCGCCCGCAACTGCCCAGCGCCTCGATCAGCGTGTCGGGTGGAACGGACAGATCAAATTTTGGTTCCTGAACCTGCGCGTGGGCCGAGCACAATCCGGCCGCGGCCACTATTGCGATAGCCGCGGCCGACCGGCCGGCGCACGCCGGAATTCGGCACAACCGTGACCACTCGATGAACATACTCCGCCTTCCAGTGCGCTCCCGGCGGCAGATTGCCGGATGGGCGAGCGGCGATCAAGGCGCGGTTCGGCGGCCGACTGACCATTTTTGCGGCGCACGCTTGCCGGGCGAACGCAGCGGGCGCGGGCGCCCGCCCTCGTAAACGAGCCCTGCGGCGCGGGCGCTTGACACTCCCGGCACCGGCACCGGCATAGTGCCTGCGTTGAGTATGGTTTATTCGGAAAGCAATCTCGATGTCGCGCTTCGCCTATGTCAGCGGTCGCTATCTCCGCCAGGCTGCTGCGACCGTCCCGATCGAAGACCGCGGCTATCAGTTCGGCGACGGTGTCTATGAAGTGATCGCCGTCCATGGCGGCCGTCTCGTCGATCGTGATCTTCATCTGCAGCGGCTGGAGCGATCGCTGCGCGAAGCGCGTATCGCCAAGCCGGTCAGCGACATTGTGCTGACCATGATCCTGGACCGAGTCCGAGCGCTCAATCGGATCGACTCAGGCATCGTCTATCTGCAGATCACGCGCGGCGTAGCGCCACGCGACCACACTTTTCCGGGCCGGGTGGACCCCCAACTCGTGGTGACGGCACGCCGGGCGAAGCCGGTCGATCCGGCTCTGCTCGAACACGGCGCCGCGGTGATTACGATCCCTGACGAACGCTGGGCGCGCTGCGACATCAAGTCGATCAGCCTGCTGGCCAACGTGCTCGGCAAGCAAAGGGCGCGCGAGGCCGGCGCGCTCGAAGCCTGGCAGATCGATCGCGAAGGCCTCGTGACCGAAGGCACGACGAGCAATGCCTGGATCGTCACCGGGGCGGGTGAGATCGTCACCCGCCCGGCCGGTCACGCGATTCTCAACGGCGTCACGCGGCTGGTCGTGTTGCAGATCGCTCGGGAGAGCGGTCTCGATTTCGTCGAGCGGGCGTTTTCGCCCGACGAAGCGATGTCGGCCCGAGAAGCATTTCTGACCAGCACGACGTCCTTGGTGGTGCCGGTGACGAAGCTGGACGGCGTCTCGATCGGCGACGGACGGCCGGGACCCGTCACAAGGGAATTGCGGTCGCGTCTGCTCCAGCACCTGGATCGGCTGTCATGAACGGCTTGCCGGCGCCCGCGGCCTTGATCTTCGACTGGGACAATACGCTCGTCGACAGTTGGGCGATCATCCATGACGCGATGAACGTCATGCTGCCGCAATTGGGCCATGAGCCCTGGCCGTTCGAAGAGACGCGGCGGCGCGCGCGGAAGTCGCTGCGGGATGCGTTTCCGGCATTGTTCGGGGCGCGCTGGCAGGAGGCGCAGAGGATCTATCTCGAGGCGTTCGAAGCGATCCATCTCGAACGGCTGAGCCCGCTGCCGGGCGCCGCTTCACTTATTGCCGGTCTGCATGCAGAAGGCCGCTATCTCGCCGTGGTCAGCAACAAGACCGGCGCGGTGCTGCGCAAGGAAGTGGCGGCCCTCGGCTGGCAGCATCGCTTTGCGCGTCTCGTCGGCGCCGGCGATGCGGAGCGCGACAAGCCGGACCGCGCGCCCGTAGATCTCGCGCTGGCCGGCAGCGAGCATTCGGCGGGTGAGGCCGTCTGGTTCATCGGTGACACCGATATCGACATGGTGTGCGCCCGAAATGCCGGATGTCTGCCCGTCCTGATCCATGCCGAAATCGCCGACAGTGAATTCGACGAGGTTCGGCCGGCGCTGCATTTCTCGGATTGCATGGCCTTGGGCCGTGCAATAATGGCGACGCCCGCTTGCAACGACGGCCGGCGATGAGCAAATCCATGGTGCAGGATCAATCCCTGTGTCCGCCTCGCTTCGGCGAGTGATTGTTCGGACCGCACCTTGCGGGCCTCCCGAAGGGGGCATGACGACCCGGGCCATCCTTGGCCCCAACAAAACGATACAAGGGATTTCCCCCATGTCAGAAAAGTCGCAAAACGTCCAGGACGTGTTTCTTAACCATGTTCGGAAAAACAAGACCCCGGTCACCGTTTTCCTCGTGAATGGAGTGAAGTTGCAAGGTATCATTACTTGGTTCGATAATTTTTGCGTCTTGTTGCGGCGGGACGCGCATTCGCAACTCGTGTATAAGCATGCTATCTCGACCGTGATGCCGGCGCAGCCGTTGCAGCTGTACGAGGGCGACAGAGAAAGCGACGCCTGATCTATGGTGTTTCAGGAGACCGGCAACGGTCACAAGAGCGTTGACAAGGCCGGATCAAGCGGCCGCGCGCTCGTCATTTACCCTCATATCCGCACGGCTGCGGCCGATGCTTCGCCGGAGCGGCGTTCGCCGGAGGCCCGGCTGGCGGAAGCCGTCGGGCTGGCGCAGGCGATCAATCTGGAAATCGTCGCGGCCGATGTCGTTCGGCTGCAGCAGATCCGGCCGGCGACGCTGATCGGGAAGGGCGGCGTCGAAGCGCTGGCGAAAACCGTTGAAGAGCAGGAGATCGCCGTCGCTTTCGTCGATGCGTCCCTCAGCCCGGTGCAGCAGCGGAACCTGGAAAAGCAATGGCAGTGCAAGGTCATCGATCGAACCGGCCTGATCCTGGAGATTTTCGGCGCGCGCGCCCGCACACATGAGGGACGGCTGCAGGTGGAGTTGGCGGCTCTGACCTATCAGCGCTCGCGCCTTGTCCGGTCCTGGACCCATCTCGAACGGCAGCGCGGCGGCTTCGGCTTTCTCGGCGGTCCCGGCGAAAGCCAGCTGGAAATCGATCGGCGGCTGATCGGCGAACGCATCGTCAAGCTGAAGCGCGAACTCGAAGAGGTGAAGCGGACTCGGGAGCTGCACCGTGCAGCGCGGCGCCGGGTCCCGTATCCGATCGTCGCGCTCGTGGGCTATACAAATGCCGGAAAGTCGACGCTTTTCAACCGCTTGACCCGCTCATCGGTGATCGCGGAGGATTTGCTGTTCGCGACGCTCGACCCGACCATGCGGGTCCTGAAACTACCCTCGGGCCGCAAGGCGATCCTGTCGGATACGGTGGGGTTCATCTCGGAATTGCCGACCCATCTCGTCGCGGCCTTTCGTGCGACGCTTGAGGAAGTGCTGGCGGCGGATGTCATCGTCCATGTCCGCGATGTCGCCCATCCCGACAGTGCGGCGCAGCGCGCCGATGTCGAGGCGGTGCTGACCGATCTCGGTCTTGGCCAAGCGGTCGAGCGCGGCTTGATCGAAGCCCTCAACAAGATCGACCTGCTCGATCCGGAAGCACGAACGGCGGTCATGGCACGAGCAGGGCGGCAGGCTGCGGAACTGCCGATCTCCGCGGCGACCGGGGCCGGTGTGGACGCCTTGCTGCAGCGTCTCGACGCGGCCCTGATCGACGGGATTCGGCCGGTACCGCTCGATGTCGATCTCAGCGACGGCGCCGGCATTGCCTGGCTCTACCGGCATGGCGAGGTCCTCGAGCGGCACGATGACGAGGCGATGGCGCATCTTCTGGTGAATCTGCGTCCCGATGACGAGGCGCGCTTCGCTGCGCGCGCGCGGCCGACGCCATGACCCCCGATATCGACGCCGTTTCGGCCCTGATCCGAGCGGCCGCCGCCGAGCATATCCTGCCGTATTTCGAGAAGCTCGAAGCCGGACAGATCGAGGAGAAGGCGCCTGGCGATCTGGTCACCGTGGCCGATCTGCGCACGGAACAGGCGCTGACTCCGGCCTTGACGGCGCTGATGCCGGGCTCGCTGGTGGTCGGCGAAGAGGCCGTCGCCAAGGACCGGCATGTGCTGGACCGGCTGGCCGGGGCCGGCGATGTCTGGGTCGTCGATCCCGTCGACGGCACCGCCAATTTTGCCGCAGGCCTGCCGTTGTTCGCCTGCATGGTGGGATTGATCCGCGACGGCGTGGTCATCGCCGGATGGATCCACGACCCGGTCAAGAATGTCATGGCCGTCGCCGCATCCGGTGCCGGCGCCTGGAGCGACGGCAAGCGGATGTCGGTGGCGCCGCCGGCGCAGCCGGAGCAGATGAGCGGCTCGCTGGCCTTCCGGTTCGGCAACCGTCAGCTCGTGCGCAAGATCGCCGGGCGCAGCAATCTCGTGGGCTCGGTCTTCAGCTTCCGCTGCGCCGGGCAGGAATACCTGGCGCTGTCGAGCGGCCGCGCGCATTTCGCGCTGTATCATCGGTTGATGCCCTGGGACCACGCGCCGGGCTCCCTGTTGCACCAGGAGGCCGGCGGCTACGGCAGACGGCTCGATCGGTCACCCTATACGCCGCGGCTGCATGATGGCGGGCTGCTGCTGACCCCGGATGAGGAGAGCTGGAATGCGCTGCACGAGGTTCTGATCGGCGGCCAGGATTAACTCCGCTCCTCGGTCTTGACCCGATTCCAGAGGTGCTCGAGCGCGTCTAGATCTTGCGATTCCAGCCGCTCGTTCTGCACCGCGAGCAGCGCTTCCATGCGCCGGAAACGGCGTTCGAACTTGGCGGTGGCGCGGCGCAATGCCGCTTCGGCATCGAGATCGAGCCGGCGCGCGAGATTCGCGACGGCGAACAGCACGTCGCCGAGCTCGTCCTCGAGCCGGTCCGCCGGAGCGCCGGTCTCGATTTCGACCCGCAACTCGCCGATTTCTTCCTCGATCTTGTCGAGGATAGGCGGCGCCGTCTGCCAATCGAAGCCGACCCGGGCGGCGCGCGCCTGGATCTTGGCGGCGCGGGTGAGGGCGGGCAGGCCCCGCGTCACGCCGTCGAGCGCGCTCCCGCCGTGTTCGGCGCGGGCGGCGCGTTCAGCGGCCTTCATCGTTTCCCAGGCGATCGTCTGGTCCGACGCCGTCTTGATGTCGGCGCCGGTGCCGAAGACGTGGGGATGGCGCCGCACCATCTTGTCGGCGCAATGCCCGGCGATGTCATCGAAGCCGAAGGCGCCTTGCTCTTCCGCCATGCGGCCGTGAAACACGACTTGGAACAGGAGATCGCCCAACTCGTCCTTGAGCCCCGGCAGATCGCGCCGCTCGATCGCGTCGGCGACCTCATACGCCTCCTCGATCGTGTAGGGCGCGATGGTCGCGAAACTCTGTTCGAGATCCCACGGGCAACCGCCGTCGCGGTCGCGCAGTTGCGCCATGATCGCGAGCAGGCGGTCGATGCCGCGACCTTCGGGCGGCGGTACGGGCATGGTGACGCGAGATCCTTTCGAGAGCAGCCGTCAGCCGGAGTTTCAGCGATGCTGCGGTGCCGGTCAAAGGCTTTCCGGCGGGCAGGGGCCGCGTCAGTCCTTGCCCTGGCTCTGGAGGATCGCGCGCACGACCTCGCTCGCCCGATCGGCGTCCCGGTCGATCAGGTCGATCACCTTTTGCTTGGCCGAGGGATTCTGCTCGATCCGCGCCATATTGGCCAGGATGGCCCGCCTGGCCTCCAGGATATTGCGTTCATCGGCCGCCCGGGCGGCCGATTTCCGCGGCGCTGCAGCCGCCGGTTTGGCGGGTGGCTTGGCAGGCGGCTTGGTCGGGCTGCCGAGCAGCTTGGCGAAGAATGAGGACATGGGCGACACTCCGATCCGCTATTGTGGGGCGGCTTCCTTTATCAATCGTGAGCGCCGGCGCTGAAGCTGCGCTCGGCGCCGGCCGGCTGGCCCGATCTTTGCCGGGTATCGAACAGCGGTTATGCTGCCGCCGGACGCAACGAGTCGAACGGGCGGCATGGCAGAAAGCATGATGCCGGCGGCGCCGGCCTGGAGCCGGCTGCGCGGCTGGGTCGATCGGGCGGTGCCCCTGAAGAGTGAGGCGCTGAGCCTCGCCGCCGGGCTGCGCGCCGCGACGGCTTGCGCGGTGCCCGTGCTGATCGCGGAAATCACCGACCGGCACGCCCTGAGCTGGATCGCCATTGTCGCGTTCTGGGGCTGCCTCGCCGATTCCGGCGGCTCGTGGCGGACGCGGGTGACGGCGATGGCCAGCTTCACGGCGCTCGCGACGTTCGGCTGTCTGGTGTCTCTCCTCGCCGGGCGTTCGGCATGGATGGCCATTCCATTCATCTTTCTGTGGAGCTTTGCCGCCAGCCTCGCGCGGATCTATGGGAATGCCGCGGCGGTCGTCGGCCCCTTGCTGGTGACGGAGGCGATCGTCTGCCTGGGCACGCCGTCGATCGGGTTGTTGGAGACCGTCGAGCGCACCGCAATGACCTTCGCGGGCGGGCTCTGGTCCATGCTTCTGGTCCTCGTGATCTGGCGGCTCTATCCCTATGGGCCGGCGCGGCGCAGCGTCGGCGATTGCTGGCTGGCGCTGGGCAGCTACGCCGACGCGCTCGGCCGGCTGCATCGCGGCACGGCGGCGGACGCCGATTGGGCGCAGGTCTCGATCGGCAGGCGGGCCGCCGCGCGCGACGCGATCGAGGCCGCCCGTGAAATCCTGGCCGGGGAGCGGCGGCGGCGCGCGGCCGAAAGCCGGCGCGGTGCGCTGCTGATGGTGCTGCTCGCCGATGTCGAACAGGTATTCGAATTGCTGCTTGCGCTGAGCGAGGTGCTGGAAAACGCGACCGGCGCCGGCGGCATCTCGGCGCAACGGCTGCTGCGCGTCATGCTGTTGCGGATCGCCCGGGCGGCAACCCAGTTGGGGTCGGCGGTTTCCCAGGGCCGCCGACCGACGCCGGTCCGGCTTGCCGCTACGTTGGACATCGTCGAGCGCCGGCTCAGCCTCGGCGCGGCGCAGCAGGACCTGCCGCGCGACCTCGTCGCTCATGCTGTGGCGCTGTTAAAGCGCATCGTGCCCTATGTCACGGCGGCGGCCGGCGTCGTCGGCGAGGTGCAGCAGGCTAGGGGGCTCGCGCCGCCCCTGGCTCTGGAAGCATCGGCCGGCGGCGAGCCGACGGAAGCGATCGCGGCGATCGAGGCCGCGGCGCGGCCGTCGGTCTGGACGATGCTGCGCAGCAATTTCGGATTCGGCTCGCTTGCGTTTCGGCATGCGCTGCGCCTCGCACTGGCGGCAACGGGTGCGGTCTGGCTTGCCGACTGGCTGGCGATCGAGCGGGGCTATTGGATCGGTGTCACGGCCATCGTCATTCTGCAGCCCTATCTCGCTTCGACCTGGCAAAAGGCATTCGAACGCGTTGCCGGCAGCGTGTTCGGCGGGATCATCGCCGCCGTGATCGGGTTGGCGCTGCCCCAGCCGATCGCGTTGGCGGCAGTGATTTTTCCCCTGTCGGTCTTGACCATGGCGGTGCGCGGGGTGAATTACACCCTGTTCGTAATGTGCCTCACGCCGCAATTCGTGCTGATCGCCGAATTGTTCCAGACCGGCATGGCGCCGAACTGGCAGTTGGCCGGGCTGCGGGCGCTGGACAGCGTTCTGGGTGGACTGCTCGGTCTCGGGATCGGTTTCCTGCTCTGGCCGAGCTGGGAAGACGTCCGGCTGCCGGAGCAATTGGCCCGGGCGATCCGCGCTCATGCCGAGTATTTGGCTGCGGTACTGGGCGGCGCGCCCGACGCCATTGTGCAGGCGGCGCGGCGCAACGCCGGTCTGGCCAGCAACAATGCCGAAGCGTCGCTCCAGCGCCTGCTCGGGGAGCCGCGGCGGCGGCCGCATCCCAACGTCGAGCCGGCAATGACGATCGTCACCTGTCTGCGCCGCCTGGCCGGGGCGGTCGCGGCGATCTCCGTGCTGCCGGCAGCGGCTCGGCAGGGAGCAGCGCCGGGTCTGGCATCGACGAAGGACTGGGCTGTATCGGCGCTGATCGCGATTGCCGGCGTGGTGACCGCGAACGACTCGATCCGGCCCAAACTCCCGGCGCCGCCCAGCCGATCGGACCGGGCAATCGGGCCCGGCGTGATCGACAGCGAATTGGGGCGCATCGAACGCCAGGTCGAAATGCTCAACGGCGGCGCAGCGCATCTGATCCAGCCGGTGCGAGAAGGATACTAGGCGCCGCCGGGCGCGGTGCTTAAAATCGCATAATATATATTATGGGAAATAATAGTATGGTCACGACTCAGCCCTTCGGCGTCGAAGCCAGCGCGCCGCTGGTTTTGAAGAACGCCGCAAGATCGGCGTTGCCGGAGCGCGCAGCCTCGTCGACCGGTCCCGTCCAGGCAATCCGCCCGCCGGCCAGCAGTGCAATCCGATCGCCGATCCGCAGCGCGCTTGCGATGTCCTGGGTGATGGTCAAGGCGGCGGCGTTCAGCGAACCGATGACCTGGCGGATCAGGTGATCGATATGAACCGTGACGATCGGGTCGAGCCCGGCCGTCGGATTGTCGAGGAACAGCAGGTCCGGGCGGCCGGCAATCGCCCGGGCGAGCGCCACGCGTCGCTGCATGCCGCCGGACAGTTCGGCCGGCAGGAGTTCCGCCGTATCGGCGTCGAGTCCGACCTCCGCCAACACCCGCAGCGCCTCGTGCCGCGCCGCGGCATGCGGCATGCCGCGATTGTTCAACAGCGTGAAGGCCACGTTCTCCCAGACCGTCTGCGAGTCGAAGAGCGCCCCATTTTGGAACAGAACGCCCATGTGGGAAAACAGCGCTTCGCGTTCCTCGGCCCCGAGACCCACCGTTTCCCGGCCGCTGATCTCGACCGAACCTGCATCGGGCTGCACCAGGCCGATGATGCATTTGAGCAGCACCGTCTTCCCGGCCCCCGATCGCCCGAGCAGCACCAGATTTTCGTTGGCCGCGATATCGAGGTCGACACCGGCGAGCACGGGCACCCCGTCGAAGGCGCGGCATAGGCCGCGGATGCGCAGAATTGGCGTCGTCATGGCTCCCTCGCCCCAGTGACGGAACCGGCACTCCCGGCCGAGTTGGCGGGGTGGATCGCAACCTACGCCGATCCACCACGTCGACGTTGATCTGGATCAAGCTCGTATCCGGCCAAACCGCCGCGCCGGCGACTAATTCCGTACCCGCACCATTGCTTCGCGCCCGCACCAATAAACGCTGGCGAGCGATTGACGCAGATCAAGGTCGGGCGAATGCCGATCGTGCATTGGTACATGAACAGCATCGGATCGGCTTTGGGCCGCGGTACTATGATGCTCAAGATCAAATCGTCTCAGCGGATTCGACTTCTTCGGCATGTGGTTGAGTATCTATGTTTGGAATACTGCGAATAGCCTACAAGCTCTTGGTGAATGACCGGGCCAAGTTTGCCGCCCTTCTGGTCGGCATTACCTTTGCGGTATTTCTCATGATCCAGATGACGTCCTTGTTTGCCGGTGTGCTGAATCGGGCGTCGGCGACGGTCATCAATATCGGTGCGCCGATCTGGGTGATGGATCCGGCGGTCCAAACCGTCGCCAACACGATTCCGATGCCGGATTTCGTCCTCGACGAGGTCCGGTCGATCCCGGGCGTGAATTATGCCGTCCCGCTGTTTTCGGGCTCGGGCCTGGCGAAGCTGCATGACGGCACCTACCAGGCCGTAAGCATCCTCGGGCTGGATGACAGCAGCCTGTTCGGCCGCCCGCATCTACTGAACGGCAATATCGAAGATATCTTCGCCGAGAACGGTTTCATCGTCGTCAAGGACTCGGAATTTCCGAAGCTCGAGAACCCTAAAATGGGCACCGAGTTCGAGCTCAACGACCACCGCAGCAAGATCGTCGGCATTGCCGAAGTCGCGACGAGCGGGCTGTTCGGGATCCCTACCCTCTACACGACTTACAATCGCGCGCGCCAATACCTGCCGAACCCACGCTTCACCATCTCTTATATCCTTGTCGAACCAAAAACTGCAACGGACGTCGCGCCGATCGCCAAGAAAATTCAGTCGATGGGTTATCTTGCCCTCACCAAAGACCAGTTCATGGACAAGATTTCCAATTTCTACATGTATCAGACCGGTCTTGGCGTGAATCTGTTTCTGATGACAATCATCAGCTTTATCGTCGGCCTGTCGATTTCCGGACAGACCTTCTACACCTTCATCATCGAAAACCTGGAGAAGTTCGGCGCGCTGAAGGCGATCGGGGCCAAGAGCAGCGAGCTCGTCTCGATGATTCTGTTCCAGGCGACCTTCACCGCCATGACCGGGTTCGGGCTCGGCATCGGCTTGTGCGCCGCGTTGATCTGGCTAGCACGGCTGAGACTGCCCGATTACGCGGCGATCATCACCTATTGGAACATCGGCCTGGCCTTCATCATGGTCGTCGTGATTGCCGCAGTCTCCAGCTATGTCGGCGTCCGCAAGGTGTTGCGGATCGAACCCTTCGACATCTTCCGAGGCTGAGCCATGGCTGAAGTCGCGATCCGGGCCACCGGCCTCACGAAATGGTTCGGTGAAGGCGAGACGCGGACGGTCGCCGTCAACGACGTCAGCTTCGAGGCGTATTTCGGCGAGATGCTGTTCGTGGTCGGTCCGTCCGGCAGCGGCAAGACGACGATGCTGAGCATGGTGTCGGGCATCCTGCGGCCCAACGCCGGCAAGGTCGAGATCGAGGGCAAGGATATCTGGAGCCTGTCGACCAACCAGATCGCCGAATTCCGGCTGGCGAAGCTGGGTTTCGTGTTTCAGGATTATCACTTGTTCCCGCGCCTCACCACGGTCGAGAACGTCGCCATCCCCCTGATCCTGCAGCGCCGGAACTGGAACGAGGCGCTTGCCGAAGCGCGCCGGGACCTGAAGATCGTCGGTCTCGAAAACCGCGCCGAACTGCCGCCGGTCAAGCTCAGCGGCGGCGAGCAGCAGCGGGTGGCGATCGCCCGCGCCCTCGTCAGCCGGCCGGACATCCTGATTCTGGACGAGCCGACCGCCTCGCTCGACGGCGATACCGGGCGCTCGATCCTCCATTTCGTCCGCGACGAAGTCCTGACCGACAAGCGCTGCATCATCATCATCACCCACGACCCGCGAATCTTCGAATTCGCCAATCGGATCATGAACATGGAAGACGGCAAACTGACCAATATCGAGATGGTCGGCGGCAAGGCGCAGGGGGTTGCTCATGAGACTTAAGTTCCTTTTCGCGCTCTCGGTGCTCGGGCTCCTGCTCGGCCTGTACGCCGCGCATATCTCGGCCCAGCAGCCGCCGGCGCAGACGCCGGTGTTCAACCCGGCGCCCGATCCCTACCCGAACGGCATCTACGCCACCGGCATCGTCGAAAGCCGCCAGACCCATGGCGCCAATATCTCGATCAATCCGGAAGTCTCCGGCCCGATCACCCGCGTCTTCGTCGCCGAGGGCGACGTGGTCAAGGCCGGCGATCCCTTGCTCGCGATCGACGATTCCGTGCAGCGGCAGACCACCGAACAGCTGAAGGCGCAGGCCGAGGCGGCGGAGAAGATGCTGGCCGAACTCAAGGCCGAGCCGCGCAAGGAAACCCTCGATGTCGCGGTGGCGCAGGTCGCGAATGCCAAGGCCACGCTGAAGAACGCGGCCGACACGCTGGCCAAGCAGGAGCGATCCTTCGCCCTCGACCCGCAATCGGTCAGCCAGGACACGCTGGATACGGCCCGCAATACCGCGAAGGTCGCGGCGACCAATCTCGAGGTCATCGAGCGGCAGGAGGCGCTGACCCGGGCCGGCGCCTGGATCTACGACGTCGAGAACCAGGAGCGGACATACGAGGCCCTGAGCAGATCGGCGGCGGCGGCCGGAGCGTTGCTGGCGAAATACACGATCCGCGCGCCGGCCGACGGGGTCGTGCTGTCGATCGAGGCGGCCGCCGGCAGCTATGTCTCCTCGACCGGCGCCTACGACACCTACACGCAAGGCTACCTGCCGCTGATCGTGATGGGTTCGCCGCCCGGCGAATTCGAGGTGCGCTGCTATGTCGACGAGATTCTGATCAACCGCCTGCCGCCGACCGGGCAAATCGCGGCGCGGATGTATGTTCAAGGCACCGATATCAATGTGCCCCTCGCCTTCGAACGCATGCAGCCCTATGTCTCGCCGAAGATCGAACTGTCCGACCAGCGGCTGGAGCAGGTCGATGTCCGCGTGCTGCCGATCATCTTCCGTCTCGACAAGCCGGACAATGTGACGCTCTACCCGGGCCAACTCGTCGACGTTTATATCGGACAGGCTCCGGCGGCGCCCGGCGGCGCTCAGAAGGCGGCTGCACCGTGAGAGCCACCGCTTACATCGCGCTGACGGCCGGTGTTGCGATGGCGCTTGCCGGCTGCGAGGTCGGGCCCGATTTCGCGCGCCCCGCCGCACCGTCCGCAACCCAGTACGACACAAGCGCTGATCCGGTCGCGACCGTCGCGGCCGACGGCACCAGCCAGAGCTTCACGCCGGCGGCGGAGATCCCGGCCGATTGGTGGCGCCTCTTCAATGCCCCGCAACTCGACGAGATGGTTCGACAGGGCCTTGCCGGCAGTCCGACCCTCGCTGCCGCCGAAGCGACGCTGCGCCAGAGCGAGCACAGCCTGCGCGCCGGCGAAGGCGTGTTCTTCCCGCAGATCGGCGCCGATTTCGGCGCCCAGCGTGAGCGCCTGTCCACGACGAAATTCGGTGAGGCCAGCAAGGGCAGCATCTTCAACCTCTTTACGCCGGAAGCGACGATCAGCTACACGCTCGACGTCTTCGGCGGTGAAAGGCGGACCGTCGAAGCGCTCGCAGCCGATGTCGATGCCGAGAAAAACACGGCGCGTGCGGCCGCCCTGACGCTTGCCTCGAACATCGTCAACGGCGCGGTCGCCATGGCGGCCTACCAGGCCGAGATCGACGCGACACAGGAGATCGTCGACCTGCAGCAGCAACAGGTAAAGCTCAGCGAGGTCCAGGCCAAGGCCGGAACAGCCGCCTATGCCAGTGTCCTGAGCCTTGAAGCGCAGCTCGAGGCGACCGAGGCGGCGCTGCCGCCGCTGCGCCAGAAGCTGAGCCAGACGGATCATCTCCTGGCCATGCTGACCGGCCGGCTGCCGGCGGAATGGCAGCCGCCGAAGCTCGGTTTCGCAGATCTCACCCTGCCGCACGTATTGCCGATCTCCCTGCCCTCGTCCTTGGTGGGACAGCGGCCGGACATCCTGAATGCGGAATCGCAGATGCATGCGGCGAGCGCCGAAATCGGCGTCGCAACGGCGGCCATGCTGCCGAATTTCACGCTCGACGGCGCCTTCGGCTTCTCCAACACGTCGCTCGGCACGTTGCTGGCGACGGGCGGAAAATTCTGGAGCCTTGGCGCCGATGTCGCCCAGCCGATCATCGATGGCGGCACCCTGTGGTTCCGCCGCAAGGCCACGATCGACGCCTATGATGCAGCATCCGCCGACTACCGGCAGACGGTGCTCGCGGCCTTCCAGCAGGTTGCCGATACCTTGCGGGCGCTCGAACACGACGCCGAAGCGCTGGCCGCGGACGAGAAGGCTCTCGACACGGCCCGCCGCGCGCTGCAGCTCGTGCAGGCCAATTACCGGGCCGGGCTGGCCACTTACAGCGAGGTCCTGATCGCCGATGCGCAATACCACCAGGCCCTGATCACGGATATTCAGACCCGCGCCACCCGATATCAGGACACGGTCGCGCTGTTCGTGGCGCTAGGCGGCGGCTGGTGGACCAAGCCGGCGGAGCAGACCGCGAAGCAATAGCGCACCCGCCCTCGCCGCCGCTTTCCGGGCGCGGCTGCAGGTTCTGCGGTTCCCGGGCCCGACCTTTACCCCGTCGGGCCGACGTCGGCCTCACCGAGCGTCGCGCGCGGCGGCACGCGCAGGCGATAGCCCACCGACAGCAGATGGACGCCGAACCGCCGCTCCAACGCGCCCCACAACCCGTTCGGCAGCACCAGCGCGAACAGGAGCGCGGCCGCCCCCAGACCGACCAGGTACCAGACGCCGGTCCCGCCGAACCAGGCTTCGATGGCGAAGAAGATGACGGCGCCGAGCACCGGCCCCTCGAAGGTGCCGAGCCCGCCGACCAGCACCATGAAAATCATATACGCGGTCCACTGCACGCTGAAATAGGTCTTGGGCTGAAACGAGATCGCGGTCGCGAGCCAGAGCGCGCCCGACACCGCCGTTCCGGTCGCGGCCAGCACGAAGATCAGCCGCTTGATCCCGAGCACGCGGACGCCGACCGATGCGGCAGCTTCTTCATCGTCACGGATGGCGCGGGTGGCCGCGCCGGGCGCGCTGCGCAGGAATACGAGCAGCACCGCACCGAACACTGCCATGCTGCCGAGCGCCAGCCAGTAGATCAGCGCGTGCCTTGTCGGTGCGGGATAGGCATTGAGGGCGATCAGCGAGGTGCCGGTCTCGCCCTGCACCAACCCGTCGAGATTTACCAGAAGATGAAAGAGTTCCGCCAACACCCACATGCCGATGGCGAATTCGCCGCCCTTGAGACGAAGCATGAACACCGAAATCGGCACCGCGACGACGCCGACGAGCAAGCCGGCAAGGAGCAGCGCCGGCACGACGCCGATGCCGGCATCCGCGAGGCGGATGGTGGCATAGGCGCCGAGGCCGAAGAACGCCTGCTGGCCGACGGAAACGAGCCCGGCATAGCCGGCCAGCGCGTTCCACATCATCGCCAGCGTGACGTAGAGGAACAGGATCGTCATCTTGTCGATGAGCTCTGCGCCGAACAGGGCCGGACCGGCGGCCAGAATGCCGATGCCGGCGATGCCGAGCGCCACCGCCAGGCGGTCGCGGCGGGTCCAGTGTTCGACGGCGACCGCGGATCGTCTCATGCCGCACGCCGCCGCGCCGGGCGCCAGAGCAGGCCGCCCGAGCCCGACAGCGCGAGGCGCAGGAACAAGGCGCAAAAAAACATCAGATGGCCGCCGATGAGGAAGCCCTGCGGATTGACCGCTGCCCCGACACTCTGCGCCACACCGAGCAGGACGCCGCCGCCGAGCGTGCCCCAGAGCGAGCCCGTCCCGCCGATCACCGTAGCCTCGAACGCGAAAATCAGTTGCGGCGCGCCGGCATAGGGGGTGAAGGTGGTGCGCATGGCCAGGAAGGTGCCGGCGATCCCGGTCATGATCGTCGCGATCGCCGTCGCCGTCGCATTGACCCGGCGCGCATTGATGCCGACCAGAGCCACCGTGTCGCGGTCCGCCGCCGTCGCGCGGATCGCCCGCCCGAGCGGCGTGAAGCTGAGGAAAATCTGCAGAGTTCCCAGCAACAGAACGGCAGCCGCGAAGATCAGGGCCGACAGCTTGCCGATCGCGATATCGTCGGTGATCGACCAGGAATCGTAGGACAGATCGCCGAGATACGGCGCCAGCGATCTGGTATCGGCGCCGTAGCGCTCGAAGAGCGCGTTGTCGATCATGATCGACAGACCGAAAGTGCTCAGCAGCGGCACCAGGACCCCGCCCCTGGCGCTGCGTTCGAGCACCGCGCGCTGCAGGCCCCAACCGAGCGCGGCCAGCGCCGGCAGGATCAGGACCAGGCCGAGAAAGGGCGGAATGCCGAAGCGGCTCGCGAGTTCCCAGACCGCAAAGGCGGCGAGCACGATCAGGCTGCCATGCGCCAGGTTGATGATCCGCATCACGCTGAACATGAAGGACAGGCCGCAAGCCACCACGGCATAATACCCGCCCAGCAGGACGCCCTGGATGAGTTGGTCAAGCCACAGCATCGGCGGCATCCGTTCCGAAATAGGCCGCCATGATCCGGTCGCGCGGCGTGTCTGCGGCCCTGCCCGTCAATACGACGCTGCCTTCGCGCAGGCAGATGACGCGATGGGCGACGCTGAGTGCGCGCCGCAGATCCTGCTCGACCAGAATGATCGTCGTGGCCGCGGCGATGAGCGCGTTCAACGATTTGTAGACGCGATCGACCGCGAGCGGCGAGAGGCCGAGCGACACCTCGTCGAGCAGCAGGATCTCGGGGTTGGTCAGCAGCGCCCGGGCGATCGCCACCGCTTGCTGCTCGCCGCCCGAGAGCGTGCCGGCGCGCGCCTTGCGCAAAGGCTGCAATTGCGGGAAATCCGCCATCACGGTGTCGATGGTCCAGGGTCCGGAGCGGCCGGCCGATCGGGCCAACAGCAGATTCTCCATCACCGTCAGCGGCGCGAACAGGCGGCGCCCTTCGGGCACGAGTGCGATGCCCAGGCGCACCCGCTGCTCCGCCGGCAGGTCGGTCACATCGATCCCGTCCAGGCGGACACGGCCGGCGAACACCGGATGGGCGCCGGCCAATGCGCGCAGCAGGGTCGTCTTGCCGGCGCCGTTGGCACCGACCAGGGCGACGATCTCGCCGCGGTCGAGTTCGAAGGAGACATCTCGAACGGCCTGCAGCAGGCCGTGGCGCGCGCTCAGGCGCTCTACGACAAGACGCGACACGCGGCATCCTCGCCGAAATAGGCGCCGATCACCGCCGGATCGGCCAACACGGTGTTCGGCGCGCCGTCGGCGATGATCCTGCCCGCATCCATGCACACCAGCCTGCCGACGACGCGAAGCAGCACATGGACGATATGCTCGATCCAGACGATGGCGATGCCGCGGCTGCGCAATTGTCCGATGATCTCGACCAGTTCCGCCGCCTCGCCATCGGTCAACCCGCCGCCGATTTCGTCGAGCAGCAAGATTGCGGGATCGGTCGCGAGCGCACGCGCGAGTTCGAGCCGTTTGCGATCGAGCAGGCCCAAGGTCTCCGCCCGGCGGTTGGCGAGATGCCGCATGCCGCTCGCAGTCAAGGCGTCGATGGCGCGGTCTTCGGCGGCGCTGCGGCCGAAGCCGCCGCCATGGCTCGCAGCCACGAAGAGGTTCTCGAAGACGGTCATGCCGCCGAACGGCCGCGGCACCTGATGCGTCCGGACGATCCCGCGGCGGCAGCGTTCGGCCGCCGGCTGTGCGGTCACCTCGACACCGCGCAGGCGGATGGCTCCGCCGTCGGCGCGATGCGCACCGGACAGCACGCCCAGCAAGGTCGTCTTGCCGGCACCGTTCGGGCCGACAATGCCGACCGCTTCGCCGTCATCCAGGGCGAAATCCACGCAATCGAGCACCACCAGCGCGTCGAAGCGCTTGCGCAACTCGGTCGCGGACAGCAATGCAGGCTGACCCGGCATCTGGACTCCCTGCCCCGCTCAGGCGTGATACGGCACAAGCTTGACCTCGATCGGCACGTTCGGATCGCCGGCATGTTCGGTGACGACGTAATCGAGCGGGAATTTGCCTCCGGCCTGCGCCTTGACCCATTGCGCGCCGATCACCGGCATCGGCGAGACATTCGGGAACGGCCCGCTGGTGAAGTCGATCCGGCCCATCATGGTCGTGGTCTTGAGTGCGCCCAATGCGGCCGCCACCGCCGGCTTCTGCTTCGGTGTGCGGCTGTCCTTCAGCGCCTGGATGCCGGCGTCGATCAGCGACATGCTGGCGCCGAGCTGCTGCGTCCATTGGCTGCCGGTCGCCTGCTCGTAGCCATCGGCCAGCGCCGCACTGGTCACGCCGGTCAGGGCCGATGCGTAGGGGTAGTCCTTGTGCCAATAGCACGCGCTGGCGATGTTGAACCCAAGCGCGCCCAGCGCCTCGATGTCGGTCGGAAACAGCCCGGTCTTCGCTACCTGGCAGATCTTGACGAGGCGGGTATAGCCCTGCTGCGCTGCCTGGCGCCAGAAGGCGGCGAAATCCGGCGGCAGCGGGAAGCTGTTGAAAATCTCGCATTTCTCTTGCTTGAACACGGCGATCTGCGCCGAGTAATCGCCTGTACCGTCTTCATAAGGACCGGGGTCGATGATCGTAAAACCCTGCGCCTGCAGCTTCGGCGCCAGATGCATGCGGATGGCGTTGCCATCGGCGTCATTGGGATAGAGCACGCCGACTTTCCTGTTTGTCTCGACGGAATCGGTCCATTGCGAGCCATAGGTCTTGGCGAATTCATCGACGCCGAAGCAGAAATGATAGGTCCATTTGAACGGCGACGGCGCATCGGGCTTGGCGCCGCGGCCGAAATACCAGGCCTCCCACGGCATGATCGTCGACAGGCAGGGTATCCCGGCGGCTTCGCAGGCATCGGACACCGGATTGACCGTTTCCGGCGTGGAAGTAGCGAGCATGAGGTCGATATTGGCCGTGTTGATCAGGTCGCGCGCCAATTGGCTGGTCCGCGACGGATCGGATTGGGTGTCGCGATCGAGGATCTCGACAGTGTAGGTCTGGCCATCGATCGTCAGCCCGTTCGCCAGCGCCTTTCTTGCAATATCAATGATATAGGCATCGGTCTTGCCAAATCCGGCGAGCGCGCCGGTGCGCGGGCTCATGAAGCCGATCCTGAGCGTGGTGCCCGGCGTCGCCGCGGCGCGGGCGCGCCCGATGCCGCTGAGCACCAAACCGCCGGCACCGGCGCCGAGAATGAGCTGGCGACGCGTCGGCGCCGCGGCAATCGGCCCGCATCCTGGTAAAATCCGGTTCATGGCGCTCCCCGCTCGCTCTTATTCTTATCTATCGCGGCGGATGCTAACCGGCTCCTCTGCTACCGACAATCGTTCAATCGGCGGCGAGAGCGGCGGCGGCACCGGAAGCGCGCTTGTCGGCGAGGCCGGAGGTCGTGCGCAGCGGCAATTCCTTCAGGAACAGCGCGGCGATCAGGGTGATGAGCGAGATCCCGGCGCCGACTCGGAACACGTCGTGGAAGGCGTCGGTCACGCCCGCGGCGATGGCCGGTTGGAGGGCGGCGGGCGCCAGCCGCAGAGCCTCGGCGCCGGCATGCAGCAGGGCCGAGCCGGGGTCCGGGCCGAGGGCTTGCCGACCCCCGGCCGACCCCAGGGCTGACCCCACGGCCGAGTTCAGCCGAGCGAGCAGCACGGCCCCGAACAGCGCCACGCCGAAGGAGCCGCCCATCGACCGGAAAAACGAGTTCGACGCCGTCCCGGTGCCGAGGTCGCGCACCTCGATCGCGTTCTGAATCGCGACCAGCATGACCGGCATCACGGCGCCGAGACCGATGCCGGCGAGCACCATATAGGCGCCGGTCAGGATCAGCGGCGTGCTCGCCGTCACGGTCGAGAACAGCACCATGCCGGCGAGGTTCGAGGCCAGCCCGATGATCGGCAGCAGCTTGTACCGTCCGGTCGCGGCCACGAGGCGCCCGGCGCTGACCGCACCGATGGTGGTGGCGCCGCTCAGCGGGATCAGCATCAGCCCGGAATTCCCGGCCGTCATGCCGTAGACCAGTTGCAGGAACAGCGGCACGAACACGATGCTGCCGATCATGACGGCCGACACCATGAGGTTGAGGAAATTGGCCACGGCGAAGACCGGGTTGCGGAACAGCCGCGGCGGCAGGATCGGCTCGCTCGCATGCCGCTCCTGCAGCACGCAGAGCCCGAACAGCACGAGCGCCCCGCCGGCCAGCCCCTCGATCAGCGGCGAATCCCACGCCGCCTCATTGCCGCCCATGGTCGTCACCAGCAGCACGCAGCACACGCCGGCGACGATGAGCAGGGCGCCCAGATAATCGATCTTGTGGCGCAGCCGCTTCACCACCAGCCGGCGCAGCGCGAATTGCGACACGGCGAGGGCGGCGAAGCCGATCGGCAGATTGATCCAGAACACCCAGCGCCAGCTGAGATAATCGGCGAAGAGCCCGCCCAGCACCGGCCCGATGACGCTGGCCGCGGCGAAGACGCCGGCGAAATAGCCCTGATAGCGGCCGCGCTCGCGCGGCGACAGCACATCGGCGATGGTCGCATGCGCCATCGCCAGCAACCCGCCGCCGCCCAGCCCCTGCAGCGCCCGGAACGCGATCAACTGCCCCATGCTGCCGGCCACGGCGCACAGGACCGAGGTGATGAGGAAGATCACGATCGCGGCCTGCAGCATGAGCTTGCGGCCATAGAGATCGGAGAGCTTGCCGTAGATCGGCGTCGCCGCCGTCGAGGTCAGGAGATAGGCGGAGACGACCCAACTGAGATGCCCTGCCCCGTTGAGATCGCCCGAAATGCGCGGCAGCGCCGTCGCCACGATGGTCTGATCGAGCGCGGCCAGGAACATGCCGAGCATGAGTCCGGTGATGATGACCACCGTCTCGCGATGGGTGAAATGCGGCGAAGCCGGTTCGCCGCCGGCGGCAGTGGCAGGCACGACCGAGCACCCTCGAAATCATCGCTACTCGCGCTAATAGGATGGTTTCCGCCGCCGCCGGAGTAGTGGTGAATTCCGATCGCTGGGTTTGCTGCGCTGCATGACGGCGGGGCTGCGGAGCGACCGACCGGTGGGCGCGCGGCCCCAGCGCGCTAGAATTTACTGCGCCGGCTCGACCTTCTTTTTGACAGGAGCCCATTTCCGCCGTTCTTGACGAGCCGGCCAATTGGGCCGCACACTAGTCAGACTGGTTGGAGACGATTCTCATGAGTGCGAACGCCAAAAAGGTAAGCCACGAGCCGGTCTGGCAGCTGCAGGAGGCCAAGGCGCGGTTGAGCGAGGTCATCCGGCGGGCTGTCGATGAAGGGCCGCAGCA
>Ga0181519_10000112_pt1 | contig 70569 bp, 60 predicted proteins | sample PEATcosm2014_Bin_26_FD_121102 | JGI IMG/M metagenome (GOLD analysis project Ga0181519, IMG submission 121102) | Peatland microbial communities from MTU Mesocosm Facility, Houghton, MI, USA - PEATcosm2014_Bin02_10_metaG | ecosystem: Environmental > Terrestrial > Soil > Wetlands > Peat | place...
CACAGCCGGCGGCACCGCGCGGCCGCCGCACGCAGTCGTCATCGGCAGTGGCCTCGGCGGCCTCGCGGCTGCGGTGCGGCTCGGGGCGCGCGGCTACCGCGTCACGGTACTCGAGCAGCTCGACGCGCCCGGCGGGCGCGCCAGCGTGTTCCGCCAGGACGGCTTCACGTTCGATGCGGGTCCCACGATCATCACCGCGCCGTTCCTGCTCGAGGAGCTGTGGACGCTCGCCGGCCGGCGCTTCGCCGACGAGATCAGCCTGGTGGCGCTCGACCCGTTCTACCGGCTGCGCTTCGACGACGGCACGACCTTCGACTGCCGTGCGGGCGAGTCGGCGATGCGCGAGGCGGTCGCTGCGCTCGCACCGGGCGAGCTCGCGGGCTACGAGCGCTTCATGCGGGCGAGTGCCGCGATCTACGCCGTCGCCTTCGAGCGCCTTGCGCACGTGCCGTTCGACTCGTGGCGCGACATGCTGCGCGCGCTGCCGGACCTCGTGCGCCTGCGGTGCCTCCGGTCGGTCCACGCGCTCGCGGCCGCCTGCGTGCGCGAACCGAAGCTGCGCTTTGCACTCAGCTTCCACCCGCTGTTCGTCGGCGGCAACCCGTTCACGACGACGTCGGTGTACGGCCTCATCGCGCACCTCGAGCGCCGGCACGGCGTGCACTTCGTGCGCGGTGGAACCGGCCGGCTGGTCAGCGGGCTCGTCGCGCTCATCGAGGGCCAGGGCAACCGGCTCTGCTGCGGGGCGCGGGTGAGCGCCGTGCTGGTGGAAGGCGGGCGCGCGCACGGTGTACGGCTCGCGGACGGCGCGGAAGTCGCCGCCGACGTCGTGGTCTCGAACGCCGACGCGGCGACGACCTATGCGCAGCTCGTGCCGCCCGCGGCACGCCGGCGCTGGACCGACCGGCGCCTCGCGCGCGCGCGGTACTCGATGAGCCTGTTCGTGTGGTACTTCGGCACGCGCCGCCAGTATCCCGCAGTGCCGCATCACACGATCCTGGTTGGCCCGCGCTACCGGGAGCTGCTCGAGGACATTTTTGAGCGGCGCGTGCTGGCGGCGGATTTCAGCCTCTACCTGCATCGCCCGACCGCGACCGATCCCTCGCTTGCGCCTCCCGGCTGCGATGCGTTCTACGTGCTCTCGCCGGTACCGCACCTCGGCGCCGGCATCGACTGGCGCGAGGCCGCCGAGCCCTACCGGCGGGCGATCGAGGCCCGGCTCGAGGCGACGCTGCTTCCCGGACTGCGCCAAAGTGTCGTAACCTCCCGCCTCATGACCCCGCAGGACTTCGGCGACCGACTGTCCTCGTACCAGGGCGCTGCGTTCTCGCTCGAGCCGCGCCTGCTGCAGAGCGCGTGGTTCCGCCCGCACAACCGCAGCGAGGACGTCGAGCGGCTGTACCTCGTCGGCGCGGGCACGCACCCGGGCGCGGGCGTACCGGGCGTGCTCTCCTCTGCGCGCGTGCTCGACCGCGTGGTGCCGGATGTCGACGCGCTGCACTGATCTCGACGCAGGCGATCTCGCCGCGTGCCGCGAGCTGCTGGCGTCTGGCTCACGCACCTTTTATGCGGCCTCCTACCTCCTGCCAGCCGGAGTGCGTGATGCGGCGACGGCGCTCTATGCGTTCTGCCGCCTCGCCGACGACGCGGTGGACGGCGGCGCCGATGCGGCGGCTGCGCACGCCGCGTTGTCCGAGCGCCTCGAACGGGCCTATGCCGGCCGGGCGCTCCCGGCGGACCGCGCCTTCGCCGCGGTCGTGCACGGCTACGGCATACCGATTGCGCTGCCGCAGGCACTGCTCGAGGGCTTTCGCTGGGATGCGGAGGCCCGTCGCTACCAGACCCTCGACGATCTCACCGCCTACGCGACGCGGGTCGCGGGCACCGTCGGGGCGATGATGGCGCTCCTCATGGGGGCGCGCGAGCCGGCGGTCCTCGCGCGCGCCTGCGACCTCGGCATTGCGATGCAGTTCAGCAACATCGCCCGGGACGTCGGCGAGGACGCGCGCGCGGGCCGCCTCTACCTGCCGCTCGAGTGGCTGGCCGAGGCCGGCATCGGGGCGGCAGCGTTCCTCGCCGCGCCGCGACACACGCCGGCGCTCGGCAGCGTGGTCGGCCGGCTGCTCGCGGTCGCGGACCAGCTCTACGAACGTGCCGGCACGGGCATCGGCGAGCTGCCGCTCGCCTGCCGGCCGGGCATGCAGGCGGCGCGCCTGCTGTACGCCGCGATCGGCGCGGAGGTGCGCCGTCGTGGACTCGATGCGGTGACGGGCCGGGCGCACGTGGGCGCCGCGCGCAAGGCCGAGCTGCTCGCCCGCGCCGTGGTCGCGGGCCTCACGCCGGCGGTCGCCGATGCCTCGCCCACGCTGCCTGCGGCGCGCTTCGTGGTCGATGCCGCGGTCGCGGGCACGAACGCGTCGCCGGCCCGCCTGCGCCTTTCCGACCGGGTGATCTGGATGCTCGAGCTGTTCGAGCGGCTCGAGCAGCGCGAGGCGGCGGCGCGCGCCTCGCGCGGCGTGCTCGCGAGCTAGCGCCGGCCATGCACTCGCGCTGGGTGGGCCTGATCGAGCTCTTCGTCGTGTTCGCGTTCGTGCTCGGCTGGGCGGTCGTCGAGCTCGTCGCCCTGCGCTTCGACCGCAGGCGGCGCGACGCGGGCGACGACTCCGGCTGATCCCCGGCCGCGTCGCGGCATCCGGAACGGCAGCAGGCAACGCACCCATCCCCGGCGGAAGCGCTCGAGCGAGACCGTCTCGTGGATCGCATCCATGGCCTCGCCGCCGACGCGCGTGCTGAGCCGCGTGCGTGCGTAGAACGGACCGTCCTCGAGCGTTGCGACGACGCGTACTTCGCCCCCGCCAGCGACGCGCGTGCCGCGGCGGATGCCCCACGCGGAGCGCGGCAGCGTGACGCGCGGCGGCGGCTCGCGCGCCTCGGCGCGACCGTGTGCATCGAATCGCAAGGCCCACGCTGCCGGCTCGCCGCCGCGGCGCACGACGTCGTAGAGGACGCACGCGTGACGGCGCCCCGTCGCGCGCGACCAGTCCCAGCGCTCGAAGGCCGCGTCGAGCGGCTCGGCGCCGGAATTGCCGTCGAGGTAGCCCTTGCCGCGCCAGCGAAGGCGCGGCGCATCGAGCACCACCTCGACGGTGGCGAGTGGCGCGAACGCACGCCACACGTGGCGACCGGCGGCATCGAGCCCGAGCACGGCGTCGCCGAACGCGGCCGGGTGCAGGCGCACGTGGCCCCGGATTCGCGTCGGCCAGGGTGCGGTGACCTCGTCGAGGTGCACGGTCAGCGCGTCGTTGCGCCATTCGAGCACGCTCGGCCCGATGCTGAGGCTGGACGAATCGCGCGCGAGCGCCTGCGGCCCGCGCTCGGTCATCGCCCAGCGATGGCGGGACCTTGAATAGAGCGCGACGTTGACCGCCGAGTGCGCGAGCGGGTCCGGCGTGCCGCGGCGACGCGCCCACGCGTAGTACGGCGAGAACACGCTGCCGACGAAGGCGATCAGCGTGAGCGCATGCTCACCGTCCTCGCTGATGGCGTCGAGGTACCACCAGGCGTAGCCGCCCGGCGGGACGGCTGCGTCGAAGCCGAGGCCGCCAGTACCGCCGCCGCCGCGTGCCGGCCCGACAGAGCCGCCATCGGCAGGCCGGGTCCCGGGTGCGCACTGCCTCCCGCGAAGTACAGCCCCGGAATCGGGCCGACCGCTCCCTGCCGGCGGAACGAGGCCCGCCAGCCATGCGTCGCCGCTCCGTACAACGCTCCGCCCGTTCGCGGAAACAGCCGCTCGAAGTCGCGTGGCGTCGTCGTCACGCTCGCGGCCGTCCCGAGCGCCAGACCCGCGTGCCGCAGCAGCCTCGACACTTCGCTCGCGCATGGCTCGACCTCGGCGTGGGAGTAGGAGTGCGTGTCGCCGTTCGGCGGCGCGTTCACGATGACGAGCAGGCGCTCGGTCGCAGGCGCGCCACCGCCGGCGGAGTCGCGGTCCTGGGCGCACACGTACACGGTTGGCGCGCGCGGCAGCGTGCGGCGGCGGAACAGGTCATCGAACTCGGCGCGGTAGTCGCCGGAGAAGAACACGGTGTGGCGCGCGAGCGGGAAGCCGGCGGCGTTTGCGCGGAGCGCGAAGGTGAGCGCGGACAGCGAGCGCCGCGCGGGCGCGACCCGCGGCACCAGCGCAGCGAGCGCGGGTCCGAGCGCGCCGCCGGCGGCGCCGACCAGGTCGCTCGCGACGATCACGTGGCGCGCGCGGAGCGGCTCGGCGTCCGTGAGCACGACGCGCTCGATCCGCCCGTGGCGCAGCCCGAGATCGCGCGCGCAGCTCCGGTAACGGAACTCGGCGCCGTTCTGCAGCGCGAGCGCCTCGAGCGCGCGTGCGAGCCTGTACATGCCACCCTCGACCAGCCATACGCCGGACTGCTCGACGTGCGCGATGAGCATCAGCGTCGCCGGCGCCGCGAACGGCGAGGAGCCGCAATAGGTGGCGTAGCGTGCGTACAGCTGGCGCAGCAGCGGATGGCGGAAGTGCGCGCCGAGCGCACCCCACAGGGGACGGAAAGGCGTGATCGCCGCGAGCGTCGGCAGGCCGCGCGCGCCCGCGTGGCGTATGAGCGCGGTGAGGCGCGGCGTGCTCGCGTGGAGGAACGGCGCCTCGAGCGCCGCGTAGACGCGCTGCGCGCGTGCGGTGAAGTCACGAAACTCGCGCGCGTCCCGCGCACCGGCGAACTCGCCGATTGCCGCGGCAGAGCGCTCGACGTCGGCATGGAGGTCGAGGCGTGCCTCCGGGCCCCACGCGTGCCGGGCGAGCACCGCCGCTGGCGTCAGCGTCAGCTCGCGCTCGAGCGTGCTCCCGCCAGCCGAGAACACCGCGTCGAACACCGCGCGCTGGGTGAGTACCGTCGGCCCCGCATCGATTCGCGCGCCGCCGACGTCGAGCTCGCGCAGCTTTCCGCCGGGCGTCGCTGCCCGTTCGACCACGGTGACGGGCAGGCCGCGCGCCGAGAGCTCGACCGCGGCAACGAGGCCCGCAATTCCGGCTCCGACGATCACGACCGGTTCGGCAGCCACTCTATTTAATACCCGCGGTGGACGTTGACCCTGGGCCCACGCGATGTCTATAGTACATTACATTTTGGACTGACAAGTACAGATTACACAGGGAGCCACCCCGTGGATGCCGAGACCCGGATCGAGCGATCGCTGGCGAATGCGGTGAGTCGAGCCGATGGCGACGGCGCCCCGCCCGGTCTCGCGAGTGCGATGCGCTACGCCGTGCTCGGCGGCGGCTCGCGCATCCGCCCGCGGCTCTGCCTCGCGGTCGCGCGTGCGTGCGGCGAGGACCATCCCGCGGTCACCGACGTCGCGGCGAGCGCGATCGAGCTCCTGCACTGCGCATCGCTCGTGCACGATGACCTGCCGTGCTTCGACGACGCGGCGATGCGTCGCGGCCGCCCGTCGCTGCACCGGGCCTACGGCGAGAGCCTCGCGGTGCTCACGGGCGACGCGCTCATCGTGCTCGCCTATCAGTCGCTCGCGCTCGTCGCCGATCACGCGCCGCGGCGCGTCGCGCCGCTGCTCGCAATCCTCGGGCGCGCGGCCGGCATGCCGCGCGGCATAGTCGCCGGCCAGGCCTGGGAATCGGAATCCGACATCGTGCTGTCGGACTACCAGCGCGCCAAGACGGGCGCGCTGTTCGCCGCTGCAACAGCAGCGGGCGCGGCGGCCGCCGGCCGCGAAGCGGCCGAGTGGCACCGCCTCGGTGACCGGCTCGGCGAGGCCTACCAGGTCGCGGACGACATCCGCGACGTGGCGGCCGATCCGGGCGAGATCGGCAAGCCCGTCGGGCGCGACCGCGCGCTCGGCCGGCCGAACGCCGCCGGACAGCTCGGACTGCGCGGCGCATGCGAACGCCTCGACTCGCTCGTTGCGGCCGCGCTCGCGGCGATCCCGCCGTGCCCGGGCAGTGCGGAGCTGCGCGCGCACATCCGTGCGCAGGCAGGCTCGCTGCTGCCACGCGCGCTGGCCCGCCCGGCCGCGTGAGCGCGGGGCGCGCGGTGCCGGGCCTCGCGACGCGGGGCGAAGCGGCCGGCGCGGCGACGAGAGGCGTGTCGTGGCACGACCGCTGGCGGGTGCTCAGGACGCGCTGGCTCGCCGATGCACGCTTCCAGCGCTGGGCCGCGGGATTTCCGCTGACCCGCGGCGTCGCCAGGCGGCGCGCGCGGGCGCTCTTCGACCTGTGCGCCGGGTTCGTTTACTCGCAGGTGCTGTTCGCGTGCGTGGAGCTCGGCCTCCTCGAGACGCTCGAGGCGGCGCCCGCCGGTGCCGTCGCGCTCGCGCGCGCGACCGGGCTCGAGGCCGCGGCCATGCTGCGGCTCCTCGAGGCCGCGGCGGCACTCGGTCTCGTCGAGGCACGGGACGACGGTTGCTGGGGCCTCGGCGTGCATGGCGCGGCGCTGCGCGGAAATCCGGGCGTCGCGGCGATGATCGCGCACCACCGGCTGCTCTATGCCGACCTCGCGGATCCGGTCGCACTGCTGCGGGGAGAGCGCGACTGCGCACTCGCGCGCTACTGGGCGTACGCGCGGACGGCGACCCCCGCGGCGCTCGCCCCCGCAGCGGTCGACGCCTACACGACGCTGATGGCCGAGTCGCAGTCGCTCGTCGCCGATGACGTGCTCGAGGCATATCCACTCGGCAGGCACGCGTGCCTCCTCGACGTCGGTGGCGGCGACGGCAGCTTCGTGCGCGCCGCACTCGCGCGTACGCCGGGACTCCGGGGCATCGTGTTCGACCTGCCGCCCGTCGCCCGCCGCGCAGGCGAGTGCCTCGCGGCGGCCGGCCTCGGGCGGCGCGCCCGTGCGCAGGGCGGTGACTTCCGCAGCGAGGCGCTCCCCGCCGGTGCGGACGTGATCTCGCTCGTGCGCGTGCTCCATGACCACGACGACGAGACGGTGCGCGCGCTCCTCGGCGCGGCCCGTCGCGCGCTGCCGGCGGGCGGCGTGCTCGTGGTCGCCGAGCCCTTCGCCGGACAGCGCGGCGCCGAGACGGTCGGCGCCGCGTATTTCGGCTTCTACCTGCTCGCGATGGGGCGCGGCCGCGCGCGGACCGCGGCTGAACTCACTGCCTTCCTGCGCGAGGCAGGCTTTCTTGCAGTGCGGGAGCGCGCGACGAGACGGCCGCTCCAATGCGGCGTCCTCACCGCAATCAGGGGTGCGGCGGATTAAGTGTTCGTGTCAGTTGACACAATGAACAGTCAGAGTATCGTGACACTTGAGTCGCAATAACGAGGGGAGCCTGCCGGCTGCAGTGACCTGAATGGACGCACCCGTGCATCCTCGATCCCTCGCCGCACTGGCCGTCGTGCTGCACGCACCGCAGCAGCTCGCCCTCACCGAGCTCGAGCTCGATGCGCCGGGCGAGGAGGACGTCGTCGTAGACGTCGACTGGAGCGGCATCAGCACCGGGACGGAGCGCCTGCTGTGGAGTGGCCGCATGCCGCCGTTCCCGGGCCTCGGCTATCCGCTCGTCCCGGGCTACGAGTCCGTCGGACGCATCGTCGCTGCCGGTGCGCGCGCCGGTCGTGTGGTCGGCGAGCACGTGTTCGTGCCGGGGGCGCGCTGCTTCGGGCCGGTGCGCGGCCTGTTCGGCGGCGCCGCGGCGCGGCTCGTCGTGCCGGGCACGCGCGTCGTGCCGCTCGCGGACTCGCTCGCCGAAGAGGGCGTCCTGCTCGCGCTCGCCGCGACCGCGCACCACGCGCTTGCGTCCGACGGCGCGCGCCTGCCGGACCTCATCGTCGGCCACGGCGTGCTCGGCCGGCTGCTGGCCCGCCTCACGGTCGCGCTCGGCGGCCGGCCCGTCGTGTGGGAGACGAATGCCGCGCGCCGCGGCGGCGCCACCGACTACGCCGTGCTCGCGCCGGACGAGGACGGCTGGCGCGAATACCGCGCGGTCTACGACGTCAGCGGCGATGCGACGCTGCTGGATGCGCTCATCGGCCGGCTCGCGCCGAGGGGCGAGATCGTGCTGGCGGGCTTTTACAGCGAGCGGCTCAGCTTCGCATTCCCGGCCGCCTTCATGCGCGAGGCGCGCCTCAGGGTCGCCGCCGAGTGGCAGCAACCGGACGTCGCCCGGGTGACGTCACTCGTCGCGAGCGGCCGCCTGTCACTCGCCGGCCTCATCACCCACTGCGTGCGCGCGAGCGATGCGCCTGACGCCTACCGCACGGCATTCACCGATCCCGACTGCCTGAAGATGGTCCTCGACTGGAGAACCTGCTCATGAGCGTAGCCCCCGACGTCGTACCGGTCTCCTTCGACAGGACCCGCGCCGAGCGCCTGCGCGCCGAGGCGGCGATCGAGCCGGATCCGCCGGCGGCCGGCGCGCCGACCAAGAAGACCCAGGTGATCGCCATCTACGGCAAGGGCGGCATCGGCAAGAGCTTCACGCTCGCGAACCTGTCGTACATGATGGCGCAGCTCGGCAAGAAGGTGCTGCTCATCGGCTGCGATCCGAAGAGCGACACGACCTCCCTGCTCTTCGGCGGGCGCGCCTGCCCGACGATCATCGAGACCTCGGCGCGCAAGAAGCAGGCGGGCGAGCAGGTCGAGATCGGCGACGTCTGCTTCAAGCGCGACGGCGTGTTCGCCATGGAGCTCGGTGGCCCGGAGGTCGGCCGCGGCTGCGGCGGGCGCGGCATCATCCACGGCTTCGAACTCCTCGAGAAGCTCGGCTTCCACGAGTGGGGCTTCGACTACGTGCTGCTCGACTTCCTCGGCGACGTCGTCTGCGGCGGCTTCGGCCTGCCGATCGCGCGCGACATGTGCCAGAAGGTCATCGTCGTCGGCTCGAACGACCTGCAGTCGCTGTACGTCGCGAACAACGTCTGCTCCGCGGTCGACTACTTCCGCAACCTCGGCGGCAATGTCGGCGTCGCCGGCATGGTGATCAACAAGGACGACGGCAGCGGCGAGGCGCAGGCCTTCGCGAGCGCCGTCGGCATCCCGGTGCTGGCGGCGATCCCGGCGCACGACGAGATCCGCCGCAAGAGCGCCAACTACGAGATCATCGGCAAGCCCGGCGACCGCTGGGCGCCGCTCTTCGAGCAGCTCGCGACGAGCGTCGCCGAGGCCGGGCCGCAGCGGCCGCGGCCGCTCGCGCAGGACGCGCTGCTCGGCCTCTTCAAGGGCGACGCGGTCGGGCGTGGCGTCGTGCTCGAGCCGGCGACGCGCGAGGACATGTGCGGCTGCACCATCGTCGACCGGCCGTCGCTCGAAGTGGTCTACGACGCGGTCTGAGCAGCATGGCCGCCGTCAACCTCCCGCCGTCCGCATCCGCGCCCGCCGCGAGGCACGAGGCTCCCGTGGCCGCGGCACCGGGTGCCGGCGTCAGCTGCCACGGTGGCAAGGCCGAGCTCGCGCGCGCCGCCGCCGCGGCCGGCAAGGGCGAGGTGCTCGAGCAGTTCGCGCGCGACTACCCGGTCGGGCCGCACGACCAGCCGCAGAGCATGTGTCCCGCGTTCGGCTCGCTGCGCGTCGGCCTTCGCATGCGTCGCACCGCGACGGTGCTGTCGGGCTCGGCCTGCTGCGTGTACGGCCTCAGCTTCACCTCGCACTTCTACGGCGCCCGCCGCACCGTCGGCTACGTGCCGTTCAACTCGGAGACGCTGGTCACCGGCAAGCTGTTCGAGGACATCCGCGCCGCGGTCCACGAGCTCGCCGACCCGGAGAAGTACGACGTCGTCGTCGTGACGAACCTGTGCGTGCCGACGGCGTCGGGTGTGCCGCTCAAGCTCCTGCCGAAGGAGATCAACGGCGTGCGGATCATAGGCATCGACGTGCCGGGCTTCGGCGTGCCGACCCATGCCGAGGCCAAGGACGTGCTCGCCGGAGCCATGCTGCGCTATGCGCGCACCGAAGCCGAGCTCGGCCCGGTGCAGGCACCGCGCGGCGGCCGCTCCGCGCAGCCGACCGTGACGCTGCTCGGCGAGATGTTCCCGGCCGACCCGGTCGGCATCGGCATGATGCTCGAGCCGCTCGGGCTCGCCGCGGGCCCCGTGGTGCCGACGCGCGAGTGGCGCGAGCTGTATGCGGCGCTCGACTGCGCGCTGGTCGCCGCCATCCACCCGTTCTACACCGCCTCGCTCCGTGAATTCGAGGCCGCCGGGCGGCGCGCGGTGGGCTCGGCACCGGTCGGCTACGACGGCACCGCGGCCTGGCTCGAGGCAGTCGGCGTGGCGGCCAACGTCGGCGCCGGGCGCATCGGCCTCGCCAAGGAGCGCATCCTGCCTGCGATCCGCGCCGCACTCGCGGCACGCCCGGTGCGCGGCCGGATCACGCTCTCGGGCTACGAGGGCTCGGAGCTCCTCGTGGCGCGGCTCCTCATCGAGAGCGGCGCGGACGTCCGCTACGTCGGCACCGCCTGCCCGCGGACGCCCTGGTCGGAGCCCGACCGCGAGTGGCTGGCGGCACACGGCGTCGCCGTGCAGTACCGCGCCTCGCTCGAGCAGGACCTCGCCGCGCTCGCGGAGTTCGAGCCGGACCTCGCGATCGGCACGACGCCGGTGGTGCAGAAGGCGAAGCAGCAGGCGACGCCGGCGCTCTACTTCACGAACCTGATCTCGGCGCGGCCGCTGATGGGACCCGCGGGCGCGGGTTCGCTCGCGACGGTGGTCAACGCCGCGCTCGCCAACAAGGGCCGCTTCGACGAACTGCAGGCCTTCTTCGCCGGCGTCGGCAGCGGTGACGCCGCCGGCATCTGGCAGCAGCTGCCCGAGACGCACCCCGAATTCCGCGACGGGCAGCGGCGCCTGCGCGAGAAGCAGGCGGCCCGGAAGAAGGTCGAGGAGCCGATCTGATGCTGGTGCTCGACCATGATCGCGCGGGCGGCTACTGGGGCGCGGTGTACGTGTTCACCGCCGTCAAGGGCCTGCAGGTCATCATCGACGGTCCCGTCGGCTGCGAGAACCTGCCGGTGACGTCGGTGCTCCACTACACCGACGCGCTGCCGCCGCACGAGCTGCCGATCGTCGTCACGGGCCTGTCGGAGGAGGAGCTCGGGCAGCACGGCACCGAGCAGGCGATGAAGCGCGCGCACCGCACGCTCGACCCGGACCTGCCGAGCGTCGTCGTCACCGGCTCGATCGCCGAGATGATCGGCGGCGGCGTGACGCCGGAGGGCACCAACATCCAGCGCTTCCTGCCGCGCACCATTGACGAGGACCAGTGGCAGAGCGCGAACCGCGCGCTCTACTGGCTGTGGACGCAGTACGGCCGCAAGAAGATCCCGGCGCCGAAGGCGCGCGCCGCCGGCGAGAAGCCCCGCGTCAACATCATCGGCCCGGCCTACGGCTACTTCAACAGCTGGTCCGACCTCGCCGAGGTGCGCCGCCTCGTCGAGGGCATCGGCGCCGAGGTGAACCTGACCTTCCCGCTCGGCACGCACATCGCCGACATCCCGCGCCTGGCCGACGCCGAGGTCAACGTGCTCATGTACCGCGAGTTCGGCCGGCTGCTGTGCGAGTCGCTCGAGCGGCCGTACCTGCAGGCGCCGATCGGGCTGCACCGCACCACCAAGTTCCTGCGCGCGCTCGGCGCGCTGCTCGGGCTCGACCCGGAGCCGTTCATCGAGCGCGAGAAGCACACCACCATCAAGCCGGTGTGGGACCTGTGGCGCTCGGTGACCCAGGACTTCTTCGGCACCGCGAGCTTCGCCGTGGTCGCGACCGAGACCTACGCGCAGGGCCTCAGGCACTTCCTCGAGGTCGAGATGGGGCTGCCGTGCACGTTCAGCTTCGCGCGCACCGCCGGTGTCAAGCCCGACAACGAGGCGGTGCGGCGTGCCGTGCGCGAGAAGACGCCGCTGGTGCTGTTCGGCAGCTACAACGAGCGCATGTACCTCGCCGAGTGCGGCGCGCGCGCGATCTACGTCCCGGCGTCGTTCCCGGGTGCGATCATCCGCCGCCACACCGGCACGCCGTTCATGGGTTACGCCGGCGCGACCTACGTCATCCAGGAAGTGTGCAACGCGCTCTTCGACGCGCTGTTCAACATCCTGCCGCTCGGCACCGAGCTCGACCGCGTCGACCGCACGCCGGCGCGGCTCAACGAGCAGCTGCCGTGGGACGACGACGCCAAGGCGGCGCTCGACCGGCTGGTCGACCGCGAGCCGGTGCTGGTGCGCATCTCCGCGGCGAAGCGCCTGCGCGACTCGGCCGAGCGCGCCGCGCGCGGTGCGGGCGAGGGCCGCGTCACCGCGACGCGCGTCGTCAGCATCGCCACGGCGCGTGAAACGGAGCCCGCATGAGCGCGCGGCCGCCGCCACGAACACCCTCCGGCCACGGCCGGAGTCCCGCTTGCCGTGGCGGCCCTCGCCACGTCGATCCGTCGCGCAGCGGGTGATCTGCGCCTGTCTGGCCGCAAGGCCGTCGAGTCTGGAGGATAGAAAATGTCTGAGGAAAGTCGCAGCTCGCTTTCGGGGCTGACGGAACGGGAAGCGAAGGAGTTCCACGGGATCTTCATGACGAGCTTCGTCGTCTTCACGTTGATCGCCGTGCTCGCCCACTTCCTGGTCTGGCAGTGGCGACCCTGGTTGTGACGGGCGCGCCGTGATGCCGGGCCGCCATGCCGGGAACGGAGCCGCAGCGATGCAGCCGCGTGGTCCGGAATGCGGCACGGCCACGGCAGCGACGGCCGCCGCCCCGCACGCACGCGAGTGCGCCGGGACGAGGACGCCGCCAGCCCATTCATGGTCCTAGAGGAGTCCCGAAAATGTGGCGAATTTGGCAATTGTTCGATCCGCGCCGGGTGCTGATCGCACTGGTCACTTTCCTGTTCGTACTGGCGTTGCTGATCCACTTCATCCTGTTGAGCACCGACCGCTTCAACTGGCTGCAGGGACCACACGCTGCGGCGGCGACGACGCACGAGTCGTCACTGCCGCCGGCGAAATAGGAGAACGTCCGGCATTTGCCCGCTACGGCGGGACGGGTTCAGGGCGACGCGCCCGGACCCGCCCGCCGTGGGCGGAGCGACCGGCGACTGGGGTCACGTCCGTCTTCTGCAGAGGATCCGACCATGGCGATGCTGAGCTTTGAACGGAAATACCGCGTGCGCGGCGGCACGCTGATCGGCGGCGACCTGTTCGACTTCTGGGTCGGGCCGTTCTACGTCGGCTTCTTCGGCGTCACGACGCTGTTCTTCGCGACGCTCGGTACGCTGCTGCTCGTCTGGGGCGCGGCGCTCGGGCCCACCTGGAACCTGTGGCAGATCAGCATCGCGCCGCCCGACCTCAGCTACGGGCTCGGGCTCGCGCCACTCAGGGCGGGCGGCATCTGGCAGCTGGTGACGATCTGCGCGCTCGGTGCCTTCGTCTCCTGGGCGCTGCGCGAGGTGGAGATATGCCGCAAGCTCGGCATGGGGCTGCACGTCCCGATCGCCTTCGGCTTCGCGATCTTCGCGTACTTCACGCTGGTGGTGCTGCGGCCGCTGCTGCTCGGCGCGTGGGGCCACGGCTTCCCGTACGGCATCTTCAGCCACCTCGACTGGGTGTCGAACGTCGGCTACCAGTACCTGCACTTCCACTACAACCCCGCGCACATGATCGCGGTGAGCTTCTTCTTCACGACGACGCTCGCGCTCGCGATGCACGGCGGCGTGATCCTGTCGGCCGCGAACCCGAAGGCGGGTGAGCCCGTGAAGACCGCCGAGCACGAGAACACCTACTTCCGCGACACCATCGGCTACTCGATCGGCGCGCTCGGCATCCACCGCCTCGGGCTCTTCCTCGCGGTCAGCGCCGCGTTCTGGAGCGCGATCTGCATCCTGATCAGCGGACCGTTCTGGACCCGGGGCTGGCCCGAGTGGTGGAGCTGGTGGCTCGATCTTCCCGTCTGGCGCTAGGGCAGGGGACCTACCATGGCCGAATACCAAAACATCTTCAGCCGCGTCGTCGTCCACTCGCCGGTCTATCCGGGCGTGCCGGTCGCGGGCGGCGGCTGGCGCGCGGGCCGCGGCTCGCTCAGGACCCTGCTCGGGAAGATCGGCGACGCCCAGCTCGGACCGGTCTACCTCGGCTTCACCGGCATCGCGTCGCTGCTCTGCGGCTTCATCGCGATCGAGATCATCGGTCTTAACATGCTCGCCTCGGTCAACTGGAGTCCGATCCAGTTCGTGCGCCAGCTGCCCTGGCTCGCGCTCGAGCCGCCGCCGCCGAGCTACGGCCTCAGGATCCCGCCGCTCGCGCAGGGTGGCTGGTGGCTGATGGCGGGATTCTTCCTGACGACCGCGATCCTGCTCTGGTGGGTGCGCATGTACCGGCGCGCACGCGCGCTCGGCATGGGAACGCACGTGCCGTGGGCGTTCGCATCGGCCATCTGGCTCTATCTCGTGCTCGGCTTCATCCGGCCGCTCCTGATGGGCAGCTGGGGCGAGGCGGTGCCGTTCGGCATCTTCCCGCACCTCGACTGGACGGCGGCGTTCTCGATCCGCTACGGCAACCTGTTCTACAACCCGTTCCACGCCCTCTCGATCGCCTTCCTGTACGGGTCGGCGCTGCTCTTCGCCATGCACGCCGGCACCATCGTCGCGGTGAGCCGCTTCGGCGGCGACCGCGAGGTCGAGCAGATCGTCGATCGCGGCACGGCCGCGGAACGCGCCGCGCTCTTCTGGCGCTGGACGATGGGCTTCAACGCCACGATGGAGTCGATCCACCGCTGGGCGTGGTGGTTCGCGGTGCTGTGCCCGCTGGTCGGCGGCATCGGCATCCTGCTCACCGGCACCGTGGTCGACAACTGGTTCCTGTGGGCGGTGAAGCACGGCGTCGCACCCGGCTATCCGCATGTGTTTCCGGCGGTGCCGGATCCGGCGCTGCACACGGGAGTCACGCCATGAGCCACCGCTTCCCTGCCGCCGCCCGCCTCGCGCTCGCGGGTCTCCTGCTCGTGCTCGGTGCCTGCGAGCGGCCGTCGCCGCTCGTCGTGCAGCGTGGCTACCGCGGCGTCGCGATGGAGGAGAACCGCAACCCGCGGCTGCTTGCAAGGCTCGTCGCCGCGAACGAGGCGCCCGCGCTGATCCCGCCGATCCCGGGCGACCAGCCGAAGGCCGCCGACGTCTACCAGAACGTGCAGGTGCTGAAGGACCTGTCGCTGCCGGAGTTCACGCGCGTGATGCTCGCGATTACGGCCTGGGTGGCGCCACCCGACAAGAGCTGCAGCTACTGCCACCAGGGCCCGATGGCGGACGACGCGCTCTACACCAAGAAGGTGGCGCGGCGCATGCTGGCGATGGTCCGCGACATCAATTCCAACTGGCAGGCGCACGTCGGCAGCACCGGCGTCACCTGCTACACCTGCCACCGCGGCCAGCCGGTGCCGGCGCAGGTGTGGTTCGCCGCCGCGCCGGTGGCGCGCCCGCAGGGCATGCTCGGCGACCGCGCCGGGCAGAACGCACCGTCGCCGGTGGTTGGCCTGAGCTCGCTGCCGAACGATCCGTTCTCGTCGTTCCTGCTCGAGGCACGCTCGATCCGCGTCGGCTCGGCGACCGCGCTGCCGACCGGCGACCGCGCGTCGATCAAGCAGACCGAGTGGACCTACGGCTTCATGATGCACATCTCGCAGGCGCTCGGCGTCAACTGCACCTACTGCCACAACAGTCGCGCATTCCGCGACTGGGACCAGAGCCACCCGGCCCGCGCGACCGCCTGGCATGGCATCCAGATGGTGCGCGCGCTCAACACGGAGTACCTGCGGCCGCTCACCGACACCTTCCCGGACAGCCGCCACGGACCCCTGGGCGACGTCGCCAAGGTCAACTGCGCCACCTGCCACCAGGGCGTCTACAAGCCGCTCTTCGGCGCGCAGATGGCCAAGGACTATCCGGAGCTGCAGCACGAGAAGGTGATGGAGCCGGCCGCGGCGCCGCCGGCGACGCCAGCGGCGGCCGCGACGCCGCCCGCGAAGTCGCCCTGATGGAGGTCGTGCTGGCCCAGCCGCGGGGATTCTGCGCCGGCGTGACGCGGGCCATCGAGATCGTGGAACGCGCGCTCGAGCTTCACGGCGCGCCCGTCTACGTCTACCACGAGATCGTGCACAACGGCCACGTGGTCGGCGACCTGCGCGCGCGGGGCGCGGTCTTCGTCGAGGAGATCGCGGCGATACCGGCCGGTGCGGTGGCGGTGTTCTCGGCGCACGGCGTGTCGAACGCGGTGGTGCGGCAGGCGCGCGAGCGGGGCCTTCGCGTCATAGACGCGACCTGTCCGCTCGTCACCAAGGTGCACCTGCAGGCGCGCAAGTACGCGCGCGGCGGCCGCGCGATCGTGGTCATCGGCCATCCCGGCCACGAGGAAGTGGTCGGCACCGCGGGCTCGGTCGAGGGCTCCGCGGTGTACGTCGTTGCGACGCCGGCCGACGTCGCGGCGCTGCCGCTCGGCACCGCGGCGCCGGTCGCCTACGTCACGCAGACGACGCTCTCGCCCGATGACACGCGCGAGGTCATCGCGGCGCTCACCGCGCGCTACCCCGGGATCGCGGGGCCCGAGCTCGAGGACATCTGCTACGCGACGCATAACCGGCAGGCCGCCGTGCGCGAGCTCGCGCGCGAGGTCGAGCTCGTGCTCGTGGTCGGGGCGCGCAACAGCTCGAACTCGGCCCGCCTGCGCGAGGTCGCGCTGCAGGCGGGCGTCTGCGCCCATCTCGTGGAGGAGGCGGCCGACATCGACGTGCGCTGGCTCGATGGCGTGCGCCGCGTCGGCATCACCGCCGGTGCCTCGACGCCCGAGGTACTGGTACGCGGCGTCAGCAACCGGCTCGCGGCGCTCGGCGCCGACTCGGTGCGGACGCTCCCCGGGCCACGCGAGCGGCTGCGCTTCCGGCTGCCGCCGCTGCTCGCGAGCGAGGCGCGCTAGCGGATCTTCCGGCCGAGCAGCTGCTCGGCGAGGTGCGCGATCCCGCCGAGCGCGACGAGCGCGACCACCGTGCCGCCGCCGCCGGCGAGCGCCGCGCGCACGGCGAGGAGCAGCGCCATCCCGGCGAGCGCCGCAGCGAGCCGCGCCGCGCGGGCGCGGCCACCCCGCAGCACGACGAGCAGCAGCTCGACGAGGAGCACGCCGAGCGCCAGGTCGACGGCGTGCGCCGCGGTGAGGAGCGCATCCACCGGTTCAGGGCCCGGGCGGGTTGAGCCGCGCGATCTCGAGGTTGAGCCGCGCCGCGATCGACACCCACGCGAGATACGGCACGAGGAGGAGCGCCGCGGAGCGCGAGCGCAGCGCCGTCATGGCGACGAGCCCGGCCACCGACAGCCACAGCGCCGTGACCTCGCCGAGCGCCCAGTCCGGCCGGTGCAGGCGGAAGAAGAGCACGCTCCAGAGGATGTTGAGCGCGCCGTTGACGGCGAACAGCGCGAGCAGCCGTGCGCGGTAGCCGGGTGCGACGGCGGCGTCCCAGGCACGCAGGCCCGCGAGCGCCGCGCAGGCGAAGATCACGGTCCAGATCGGGCCGAATGCCCAGTCGGGCGGCTTCCACGGCGGCACGCGCAGCTGCTGGTACCAGGGACCGAGGTCGGTCAGGAGGCCGCCGGCGAGCGCGACGGCGAGGGCACCGCCGGCCGCGACCAGGAACGCGCGGCGGCGCGCGCGCGCCGCGACCCCGGCCGCGCTCACGGGCGTGCGAGGCCGAGCAGGTGCGCGGCGTCCTTGCAGAAGATCCTGAGGTGCGCGAACGGGCGCGCGCGCACGAGCCGCTTGTGGAGGTACGCCTGCCAGGTGAGGCGCTGCACGTCGGGGTCGCGGCAGATGCTGACGAAGCGCTCGCGCCGCCGGTCGCTCGAGTACCAGAAGTACTGCAGGATGCCGAGCACCCAGAAGACGCGGCCGTGCGCCGCGCGAAAGCGCCGGCGCGCACCCGCGAGCAGGCGGGCATCGCCGCTCGCGAGGAACTCGTCGACCGCCAGCGCCGCGAGACGGCCGCCGGTCATCGCGTAGTAGATGCCCTCGCCCGAGGCGGGCGCGACGACGCCGGCCGCATCGCCCGCGAGCACGACGTCACGGCCGTTGTCCCAGCGCCTGAGCGGCTTCATCGGGATCGGCGCGCCCTCGCCGCGGACGGTCTCGGCGGCGTCGAGCCCGGCGGTCGCGCGCAGCTGCCCGACTGCCGCGCGCAGCGAGAAGCCCTTGTGGGCGCTGCCGACGCCGACGCTGGTGGTGGCGCCGTGCGGGAACACCCAGCCGTAGAAGTCGGGCGACAGGCGCCCCTGGTAGTAGACGTCGCAGCGCCGCCCGTCGAAGCCGGCCGGGGGCGAGCGCACGATCTCGTGGTAGGCGGCGACGAAGCGCTGCCGCCTGGCACCCGGGATGGCCTCGCGCGCGACGCAGGAGCGGGCGCCGTCGGCGCCGATCAGCGCGAGCGTGCGGAGCGAGGCGACGCGGGTCCCGGCGGCGCTGCGGTAGTGGACGCGCAGCACGCCGTCGGCATCGCGCGTCAGCCGCTCGACCGTGCCGGTGCGCCGCTCCGCGCCGGCGCGCGCGGCGCGCTCGCGCAGCCACTCGTCGAACACCTCGCGATCGACCATGCCGACGAAGCCATCCTCGATCGGCATCTCGACGGTACGCGCGCTCGGCGCGACCATGCGCGCGCCGGTGACCTCGGCCACGAGCAGCGAGCGCGGCACGGCGAACTCCTCGAGCAGCTTCGGCGGGATCGCGCCACCGCAGGGCTTGATGCGGCCGGCGCGGTCGAGCAGCACGACGTTGCGGCGCGCGAGCGCGAGGTCGTGCGCCGCGGTCGCGCCGGCCGGGCCGCCGCCGACCACCACCACCTCGACGGTCTCCTCGTCCGGCGCGGCGCTCATCCGTGCGATCCGCCCGCGGCGGCGAGCGCGAGCCGCGTCGCGGGACGCCCGAGGCGCGCGGCGAGGAGCGCGGCCGCGAGGAACAGCGCCGCCTCGAGCGTGAACACGGCGGCGTAGGCGGCGACTGCCGAGCCGAGCGCGGCGCGCGCGGCGTCGACCGCGAGCGTGCCGCCGATGCCGCCGGCGGCGAAGGCGATCGCCTGCGCGCCGCCCCACAGGCCCATGCGCACGCCCGCGCGGCGGCCGCCGTCGGCGCCCGCGAGTTCCATCATCGAGCCGATCGCGGCCACTGCAAAGACGCCGTTCGCCGCGCCGAGCAGCACCACGGTCGCGCGTAGCGGCGCCACCGCGCCGAGCGGTGCAGCGAGCGCGAGGCACGCGAGGAGGAGCGCCGAGCCGATGCAGCCCGCGACCGTGAACGCACGCAGCAGGCCCGGGCGGCGCCGCGCGCCGAGCGTCGTGCCGGCGGCGACCGCGAGCATGCCGAGCACCGCGCCGGCGTGCAAGAGGCCGGACAGCCGCGTCGAGGCGCCGGGCGTCAGCGCGAACACGAGGCCGGCGTAGGGTTCGAGCACGAGCTCCTGTGCCGAATAGGCGAGCATCGAGACGAACACGAACACCGTGAAGCGGCGCGCTTCGGGGTCGGCCCACTCGGCGGCGAGCGCGGCGCGAAAGTCGGCATTCCGCGCCGGCAGCGGCGCCGGCTCGCGTGGCTCGACGCGGTGGATCGCGGCGAGCGCGATCACGAGCGCGACGAGTGCCGTCGCGGCCGTGACCTCGACGAGCCGTGCCGGCGAGAACGGGTCGAGATAGCGGCCGGCGACCCCCGAGGTGAGCGCGAAGCCCGCGATCATCATGATCCACATGAGGGTCGCCGCGGCGCCGCGCCGCGCGGGCGCGACGCGCCGCGCCATGAGCGCGAGGAGCGAGGTGCCGGCGGCGCCGACGCCGAGCCCGATCAGCGCGTACGCAGGCACCGCGAGCAGCATCCCGGCGAGCGGCGCCTGCGCCAGCATGCCGACCGCGAGCGCGGCGAGGATGCCGCCGAGGGCGAGCACCAGGAAGCCGCCGGCGATCCAGCGCGTCGCGCGGCCGCCGGCGTCGGCGCCGTGGCCGAAGCGCGGCCGCACCATCTGCACGCCGTAGTGGAGCGCGACCAGCGCGCCCGGCAGCATCGCCGGCAGCGCGTACTCGACCACCATCACGCGGTTCATGGTCGAGGTGGCGAGCACGACGATCGCGCCGATCGCGCTCTGCACGAGCCCGAGGCGCGCGATGCCGGCCCAGCCGAGCGGTGCTGCGGGTGGCGCGCGCCTCGCCACGGCTGTCAGCCGGGAAGACCGGCGCGGAGCGCGTAGGCGGCGACCAGCATGCCGAGGACGTAGAGCGTCACGCCGCGCGCGCTGTACCACTGCGCGCGCGCGCTCGGCATCTCGAGCAGCCGCTCCATCATCGCGAGCTGGCCGAGCCACAGGAGGCCGACGATGGTCGCGTGCAGCGCGTGCCCGGAGGCATAGAGGAGTCCGATCACGCCGAGCTGCGCGATGCTCATCACGAAGCAGGCGACGATCGAGGCGCTGACCTCGCCCATCTGCACCGGCAGCGAGTCGACGCCCATCAGCCGGTCGCCGCGCACCGACTTGAAGTCGTTCAGCGTCATGATGCCGTGGGCACCCGTGCTGTAGAGGAGCGCGACCGCGAAGGTGCGCCAGTTGGGCGCGCTGCCGCCGACGATGGCGGCGCCGGTGATCCACGGCAGGCCCTCGTAGCAGAGCGCGCAGGCGGCGTTTCCGGCCCAGCCGTTCTTCTTGAGTCGCAGCGGCGGCGCGCTGTAGGCCCACGCGAGCGCGAGCCCGGCGAGTGCGGCCGCGAACACCCAGTGGCCGAGGATCTCGGCGACGGCGAGCGAGAGCAGGGTCCAGCCGATGGCGATGTAGAGGCCGAGCCGTCCCGGCAGCCGGCCGGAGGGGATCGGTCGCTGCGGCTCGTTGATCGCATCGACCTCGCGGTCGAACCAGTCGTTGACCGCCTGGCTCGTGCCGCAGACGAGGGGACCGACGAGGAGGACCGCGAGCGCGATGGTCGTTGCGCTCAACGACGCCGTGCCGCCGGCGGAGACGAAGCCGCACATCAGGGCCCACATCGGCGGGAACCAGGTGATCGGCTTCAGGAGTTCGAGCGCTGCCGGCAACCGCGGATGGGTGCCGAAGGAGGCTGGGTGCGTCGACGTCGCCATGCATGGAATCTAGTACTGACACTTGTGAGTGTCAATATATCGTTACAGTCGCTCCCGAGGCCGCGCCGCCGGGCGCGGCGGTGGCCTCAGCCGGCGTCCGGCGCCCCGTCCGGCGACGTGCCGTCCAGGTCGCCGAGCCCGTAGCGGCGGAGCTTCGCATAGAGGCTCTGACGGCTGAGCCCGAGAATCTCCGCCGCCGAGGCCCGGTTGTCGCGGGTGAGCTCGAGCGCCGCCTCGATGCACAGGCGCTCGATCACGTCGCTCGACTCGCGCACCAGCTCCTTGAGCGGCACGCGGCCGACGAGCTCGGCGAGCTGCTCGACCGAGCGCGGCCGCTCGCGTGCGTCGCGCCGCGCACCGACGTGGCGCTGGCCCATGTCGCGGATCGTGAAGCCGAGGCACGGCTCGTCGCCTTCCGGCACCGCGACGCCGCAGATCTCGACGTCGGTGCTCGAGCCGAGCTCGCCGCGGAGCGTCGTCGCGAACATCCGGATCGAGCCGTGCTCGCGCAGGTGCGCGGTCAGGAGGCCGAAGTCGACGCCGGGCCGGCCGAGCCAGCGCTCGAGCGACTCGCCGCGCGCGAGTTCGTCGGTGGCGAGCTGCGCCATGTCGAGGAACGCGCGGTTGGCGTAGGTGACGCGGCCACCCGGATCCGTGACCACGAACGCGTCCGGGCCGCTCGCGACGACCTCGAGCACGCGCGACTGGCGGCGCGGGACGCTGCCGCTGCCGGTGCCGAGCGGCGCGAGCCGGACGAGGAAGAACGACGACAGTCCCTCGCGAAACAACGACACCGACATCGCGAGCGCGCCGGTGCCGTCGGCGCCGGCGACCCGCGCCGAGTCCATGCGGCCGGTGGCGCGCACCGTCGCGAGCAGGGTCGCGGCCGTCTCGCGCGTCGCCGCGTCGACGCGGTCGGTGACGAGCTCGCCGATCAGCTCGCCACCCGACTTGCCGAGGAGTTCATGCGCCGCCGGGTTCGCCTCGAGGATGCGGCGCGTGGCGGCGTCGGCGATCAGCACCGCCTCGGCCGACACCTGGAAGAGCAGCCGGTGGCGGGTCTCCGCCTGGCGCAGGCGCGAGTATTCGCGCTCCATCGATTGCTGCGCCTCGAGGAGGCGCTGCTGCAGCGTCGCGAGCGGGCGCACGCTGCGGCCGACCGCGACCACCTGGCCTGCGGAACCCACGCGCATCGCGGTGTAGACGACCGGCAGGTCCTCGCCGTCGGCGGACCGGTGGTTCACCTGGCGCCAGCGCGGCGGGGCATCGTTGGCCGCGTCCCTGAGGAGCGCCTCGATCTTGGGCCGGCTTTCGGGGGTGACCGTATCGAGCCAGGGCTTGCCGACCCAGCGCGCATCGACCTCGCGCGAGAACTCCTCGCTGCCGAAGGCGACGTCCTTGATCGTGCCTGGGTCGTTGCCGGCGATGACCAGGGTGACATCGGACGAGGCGGTGATCAGCGCCGCCGCCCGCCGGACATCGATGTCCTCGATCCAGCTACGTGCAGCCGCAGTCTGCTTCACGGGCACTACGGCCCCCCGGGAGGTAAGTTAGCTGTACAGAGTGTAGCGTACCTTCGGCCTGTCAGTTTGCAGTGCAGCGCTCCTGGTAGAGGTGCGTCGCGAGCGCGACGGCCCCCCGGCCATCCGCGGCCGTGCCGTCCGCGCCGACCTCGCCCGCGAGGGCCGGGTTGGCCGCGAACACCCGCCCGCCGACCAGCACCGATACCCGCCTGTTGCGCGAGGCGGCGCGGATCTCGCGGATCTGGGCCGGCAGCCCCGGCAGCAGCTCCTCGCGAGCCACCGACAGCCCGACCGAGTCCACCGGCTCGAGCCGGCCGAGGAGCCCGAGCAGCTCGCCGTGCGAGCGCGGAAAGTCGCTGCACACCTGCCAGCCGCCGCGGCGGAAGAACTCCGCCACCATCAGCACTCCGAACATGTGCTGCTCGCCGGGCGCCGGCACGAGCAGCACGGTCGGTGCATCCGCCTTCGGCTCGAGCTCGGAACGCATCGCGAGCGCGAGCTCGCGGAGCAGCTTCTGCAGCTCGCAGAGCGCGACCGTCACCTGCGTGAAATCCGCGCGATCGTCCTCCCACAGCGCGCCGAGCCGGCGCGCGGCCGGTGCCAGGAGGTCTAGGCACAGGCGATCGAGCGACACGCCCGCATGGCAGCGCGCGTGGACGAATTCCGAGGCTCGCGAGGCCTCGGCGCCGAGGAGGAGCGCGACGAACTCCGTCACTGCATCCTCGTCCGCGGGCCGCACCGTCGTCGCCGCCGGCCACGCGGCCAGCGTCTTCTCGGCGACCGGCATCCCGCGCGCGATCACGAGCCGCGGCACGATCTCGGCCTCGATCGCCCGCACCAGACGGTCGAGCTCCTGGTCGCTCGCCGCCCAGCCACGGGCCGGCAGGCATTCGGGGGGACTCGCGCCCGTTCTTGGTGTCGCCTCGCCCGGAGCGGCGGTCACGAGGACGTCAGCCTTGTCGTCGGCGTGCATGGTCATCCCCCGGTCGAATGCGGGCGGGTCGCGGCAGTCAGCGGCCCGGCGCGTTGTGGAACCGATCTTCCCGTACCCGGCGATCGCCCCCGTCCTTCCACGGGATCCAAGGTCTCTCCGGGCGGGCAGACTGTCAAGTTATTTGTACGTCCAGTTCTGTTGACATACTGGAGGCGAGGGGCATAGGGTTGAGCGCGCAGGGGGAGCCCGCGATGTCGATGACCATCCGCCAGACGTCTGCGATCGGTGAGCGCGCCGTCCGGCCCCTCTATACGCCGGACGAGCGCCGCCGCCGCGACGCCTCGCCCTGGACCCGGGTCCAGGGCGTGCTCGCGCCGCTCCAGTTCCTCGTCTTCCTCGTGAGCGTCGCGCTCGTCGTCCGCTACCTCGCGACCGGCGCGGGCCTGCAGGCCGCGACGGTCTCGGTCGTCGCGAAGACGCTCGTCCTCTACGCGATCATGGTCACCGGCGCGATCTGGGAGCGCGACGTGTTCGGTCGCTACCTGTTCGCGCCTGCCTTCTTCTGGGAGGACGCGGTCAGCATGCTCGTGATCGCGCTCCACAGCGCCTATCTCGGCGCACTCCTCGGCGGCTGGCTCGAGGCCCGCGCGCAGATGCTGCTCGCGCTCGCCGCGTACGCGACCTACCTCGTGAACGCCGCGCAGTTCCTGCTGAAGCTGCGCGCCGCCCGCCGGCAGGAAAGCACGACGCGTGCTCATGCGGCGCTCACCGCCGGAGCGGCGACGTGACCGCGGTCGCGGTGCCGGTGGGCGCCATCACGCGGCGCGGCGCGGCGTCCGGACCGGACGTGCACGCCGAGCGCGGTCAGCGCGAGGTCTTCTGCGGTCTCACCGGAATCATCTGGCTGCATCGAAAGATCCAGGATGCGTTCTTCTTGGTGGTCGGCTCGCGTACCTGCGCTCATCTCATCCAGTCGGCGGCGGGCGTGATGATCTTCGCGGAGCCCCGCTTCGCGACCGCGATCATCGACGATCGCGACCTCGCCGGACTCGCCGATGCCAACGCCGAGCTCGACCGCATCGTGGCGCGGCTGCTCGAGCGCCGGCCGGACATACGGCTGCTGTTCCTGGTCGGCTCGTGCCCGTCGGAAGTCATCAAACTCGACCTGTCGCGCGCCGCGGCCCGCCTGTCGACGACGTTCGCCCCGCGCGTCTCCATTCGAAGCTACTCCGGTAGCGGGATCGAGACAACCTTCACCCAGGGCGAGGACGCGTGCCTCGCCTCGCTCGTGCCGACGCTGCCGGCAGCCGCCCGCGAGTCGGCGCCGTCGCTCCTCGTGGTGGGCGCGCTCGCCGACGTCGTCGAGGACCAGTTCCGGCGGCTCCTTGCTGCAATGCACATCCCACGCGTCGACTTCCTGCCGCCGCGCCGCTCGACGGAGCTCCCCGCCGTCGGCCCGGCGACCCGCTTCCTGCTCGCGCAGCCGTTCCTGTCCGACACCGCGCGCGCGCTCGAGGAGCGCGGCGCCCGGTACCTCGAGGCGCCGTTCCCGCTCGGCGCCGAGGGCACGACGGGGTGGCTGCGGGCCGCGGCCGATGCGTTCGGCGTCGGCGAGTCCGCGTTCCAGGCGGCGACCGGCCCCGCGCACGGCCGGAGCCTGCGGGCGCTCGAGCGCTATCGCGCCGGACTCGACTGCAAGCGCGTGTTCCTGTTCCCGGACTCGCAGCTCGAGGTGCCGCTCGCACGCTTCCTCGCGCGCGAGCTCGGCATGACCCCGCTCGAGATCGGCACGCCCTACCTGCACCGCCGGCACCTCGCCCGGGAGCTCGCGCTCCTGCCCGCCGGCGCGCGCATCGTCGAGGGCCAGGACGTCGAGCGGCAGCTGGACCGCTGCCGCGCGCTCGCCCCCGACCTCGTGGTGTGCGGGCTCGGTCTCGCGAACCCGCTCGAGGCCGAGGGCCTGACCACGAAGTGGTCGATCGAGCTCCTCTTCACGCCCGTGCAGGGCTACGAGCAGGCGGGCGATCTCGCGGAACTCTTCGCGCGGCCGCTCGTGCGCCGCAGCCGGCTCGCGGTCTAGCGCCATGCAGCTCACGCTCTGGACCTACGAGGGACCGCCGCACGTCGGGGCGATGCGCGTCGCGACCGCGATGCGCGAGCTCCACTACGTGCTGCATGCACCGCAGGGCGACACCTACGCGGACCTCCTCTTCACGATGATCGAGCGGCGCGACGCGCGGCCGCCCGTGACCTACACGACCTTCCAGGCGCGCGACCTCGGCAAGGACACCGCCGCGCTCTTCCAGGACGCCGCGCGCGCCGCGTACGAGCGCTTCCGGCCGGCGGCACTGCTGGTCGGCGCGTCGTGCACGGCGGAGCTGATCCAGGACGACCCCGGCGGGCTCGCGCGGGCGCTCGGCCTGCCGATCCCGGTCGTGCCGCTCGAGCTGCCCGCCTACCAGAAGAAGGAGAACTGGGGCGCCGCCGAGACCTTCTACCAGCTGGTGCGCACGCTCGCCGGCCCCGCCGCGCCGCCGCCCGGCACGCCGCGCGCGGCGCGCCCGCCCGGCGCGCGCGCGCGCTGCAACCTGCTCGGTCCGACGGCGCTCGGCTTCCGCCATCGCGACGACGTCGCCGAGATCACGCGCCTGCTCGGCCGCCTCGGCGTCGACGTCGCCGTCACCGCGCCGCTCGGCGCGACGCCCGCCGACCTCGCGCGCCTCGGCGAGGCCGACTTCAACGTGCTGCTCTACCCGGAAGTCGGCGGCACGGCCGCGCAGTGGCTGAAGCGCACCTTCGGCCAGCCGCTCGTCACCACCGTGCCGATCGGCGTCGGCGCGACGCGCGAGTTCGTGCAGGAGGTCGCGGCGCTCGCCGGCGTCGACGCCGCGCCCGTGCTCGCCGCGTCCGGCACGCGCCTGCCCTGGTATTCGCGCTCGGTCGACTCGACCTACCTGACCGGCAAGCGCGTGTTCCTGTTCGGCGACGCGACGCACGTGCTCGCGGCGGCGCGCATCGCCGCCGAGGAACTCGCCTTCACGGTCGTCGGCCTCGGCACCTACAGCCGTGAATTTGCGCGCGAGGTGCGCGCGGCGGCGAGCCGCCACGGCGTCGAGGCGCTCATCACCGACGACTACCTCGAGGTCGAGGCACGCGTCGCCGAGCTCAACCCCGAGCTCGTGCTCGGCACGCAGATGGAGCGCCACATCGCGAAGCGCCTCGGGATCCCCTGCGCGGTGATCTCGGCGCCGGTGCACGTGCAGGACTTCCCGGCGCGCTACTCGCCGCAGATGGGCTTCGAGGGCGCGAACGTGCTGTTCGACAGCTGGGTGCACCCGCTGCTGATGGGGCTCGAGGAGCACCTGCTGACGATGTTCCGCGACGACTTCGAGTTCAACGACCAGGCGGCGCCCTCGCACCTCGGCGTCGGCGCGACGCGGGCGCCGGCGGCGGCCGCGCCGGCGGAGATGCCGGCCGGGGGCGGCGCGGCGCGCTGGGAGGCGGAGGCCGAGCGCGAGCTCCTCAAGATTCCGTTCTTCGTGCGCGGCAAGGCGCGCCGCAACACCGAGCGCTACGCCGCCCTGCACCGCCTCGGCACGATCACCCTGGGGACGCTCTATGACGCGAAAGCCCACTACGGCCGCTGACGCGACCCCGCTGCGCGTCGTCATCGTGACGATGGACCCGCACCTCGCGAGCGCGACGGCGCGCGCCCGCGCCGCGCTCGCGCGCGAGCTGCCGGGACTCTCGCTCGAGCTGCACGCGGCCTCCGAGTGGAGTCACGACGCCGGCAGCCTCGAGCGCTGCCGCGCGGACATCGCCGCGGGCGACATCATCGTCGTGACGATGCTCTTCATGGAGGACCACTTCGCGCCGGTGCTCGAGGCGCTCGCCGCGCGCCGCGACGCGTGCGATGCGATGGTGTGCATCATGTCCGCCGGCGAGGTGGTGCGGCTGACCCGGCTCGGCGGCTTTCGCATGGGCGAGGAGCCGGGCGGTGCGCTCGGCCTCCTCAAGCGCCTGCGCGGCAACAGCAGCGGCGCAGGCGCGGCGCGCAGCGGCGCCGCGCAGATGCGGATGCTGAGGCGCGTGCCGCGCATCCTGCGCTTCATCCCCGGCAAGGCGCAGGACGTGCGCGCCTACTTCCTGACGCTGCAGTACTGGCTGTGCGGCTCCGAGGTCAACACCGCGAACCTGGTGCGCTTCCTCGTCAGCCGCTACGCCGACGGGCCGCGCCGCGCGCTCCGCACCCGGGTCGTCGCTGAGGACCCGGTCGAGTACCCGGACGTCGGTCTCTACCACCCGGCGAGCCCGGCGCGCATCGTCGAGCGCCTCGAGAAGCTGCCGGCGCCACGCGCTGCCCGGGGCACGGTGGGCGTGCTGGTGCTGCGCTCCTACGTGCTCGCGGCGAATGCCGCGCACTACGACGGCGTGATCCGCGCGCTCGAGGCGCGGGGCCTGCGGGTGATACCCGCGTTCGCGAGCGGCCTCGACGCGCGACCCGCCATCGAGCGCTACTTCCTGCGCGACGGGGCACCGGCGATCGACGCGCTCGTCTCGCTCACCGGCTTCTCGCTGGTCGGCGGGCCGGCGTACAACGACTCGAAGGCGGCCGAGGAGATCCTCGCGCGCCTCGACGTGCCCTACCTCGCCGCGCACCCGGTCGAGTTCCAGACGCTCGAGCAGTGGGGCGAGTCGGCGCGCGGCATGACGCCGGTCGAGTGCACCATCATGGTCGCGATCCCGGAGCTCGACGGCTCGACCGGGCCGATCGTGTACGGCGGGCGCAGCGCCGGCGCCGGCATCCCGTGCCGCGGCTGCGAGCGGCTGTGCCGCTTCCCGGCGAGCGACGCCGGGCGCAACATGCAGCCGTGCAGCGAGCGGGCCGAGATGCTCGCCGCGCGCGTCGAGCGGCTGATCACGCTGCGCCGCAGCCGCCGTGCCGAACGCCGCCTCGGCATCGTGCTCTTCAATTTCCCGCCGAATGCCGGCCACGTCGGCACGGCCGCCTACCTCGACGTGTTCGCCTCGCTCCACCGGACGCTGACCGCGCTCGCCGCGGCCGGCTACACGGTCGAGGTGCCGGCGAGCGTCGATGCGCTGCGCGAGGCGGTGGTGAACGGCAACGCCGCGCAGTTCGGTGCCGCCGCCAACGTCCACGCGCGCATCCCGGTGAACGAGCACGTGCGCCGCGAGCGCTGGCTCGCCGAGATCGAGGCGCAGTGGGGTGCGGCGCCGGGCCGCCACCAGACCGACGGCGGCTCGATCTTCGTGCTCGGCCGCTCCTTCGGCAACGTGTTCGTCGGCATCCAGCCGGCCTTCGGCTACGAGGGCGACCCGATGCGCCTCCTGTTCGAGCGGGGCTTCGCGCCGACGCACGCGTTCGCGGCGTTCTACCGCTGGCTGCGCGAGGACTTCGGCGCGCACGCGCTCCTGCACTTCGGCACGCACGGCGCGCTCGAGTTCATGCCCGGCAAGCAGACCGGGCTGTCCGGGGCGTGCTGGCCGGACCGCCTGATCGCGGAGCTGCCGAACGTCTACCTGTACGCCTCGAACAATCCCTCCGAGGCCGCGCTCGCCAAGCGCCGCGCCGCGGCGACCACGGTGACCTACCTCTCGCCACCGGTCGCGCGCGCCGGGCTCTATCGCGGGCTCGTGGATCTCAAGAGCTCGGTCGAGCGCTGGCGCTCGCTCGCGCCGGAGAAGGCCGACGAGCGCGCCCGGCTCGCCGAGCTCGTGCAGGCGCAGGCGGCCGCGCTCGAGCTCGCGCCGGCGGCGCCGCCGTGGGCGGACGACGCGGCCGCGGCCGTGCAGCGCCTGTCGGTCGCGCTGCTCGAGCTCGAGTACGCGCTCATCCCGCACGGCCTGCACGTGGTCGGCGCGGCGCCGACCGCCGCGGAGCTCACCGACACGCTGCTCGCGATGGCCGAGGCCACCCACGGTCTCAGGCTCGAGCGCGAGGCGGTGGCGGCGCTCGTCGCGGGCGTCGACCCGCGGGTCGCCGCGCGCGACGCGGGCGGCGCGGCGGACGCGACCCGGCTCGCGGTGTTCGCCGAGCTCGCGGCGACGCAGCGGCTGCTCGCCGGCAACTACGAGATCCCGGCGCTCCTGCACGCGCTCGACGGCGGCTTCGTGGCGCCCGCGCCCGGTGGCGACCTGCTGCGCACGCCGGCCGTGCTGCCTACCGGCCGCAACCTGCACGGCTTCGACCCGTTCCGCATCCCGAGCGTGTACGCGGTGGGCGACGGCGCGCGCCAGGCCGCGAGCCTGCTCGCGCGGCACGCCGCCGACGGCGCGCCGTTCCCGGAGTCGATCGCCATCGTGCTGTGGGCGACCGACAACCTGAAGAGCGAGGGCGCACCGCTCGCGCAGGCGCTCGCGCTCCTCGGCGCGCGACCGCGCTTCGACACCTACGGGCGCCTGGCCGGCGCCAGCCTGATCCCGCTCTCCGAACTCGGCCGTCCGCGCGTCGACGTGGTGGTGACCCTGTCCGGCATCTTCCGTGACCTGCTACCCCTGCAGATCAAGATGCTCGCCGAGGCCAGCTACCTCGCCGCCGCCGCGGACGAGCCGTCCGACCGGAACTTCGTGCGCAAGCACGCGCTCCGCTACCAGGCGGCGCACGGCTGCGACCTCGAGACGGCGGCGCTGCGGGTCTTCGGCAACGCCGACGGCGCCTACGGCGCGAACGTCAACCACCTGATCGAGAGCAGCCGCTGGGACAGCGAGAACGAGCTCGCCGAGACCTACACGCGCCGCAAGAGCTTCGCCTACGGCCGCAGCGGCCGGCCGCTCAAGCAGGCGGAGCTGTTCGCGAGCGTGCTGGCCGACGTCTCGCTCACCTACCAGAACCTCGAGTCGGTCGAGCTCGGCGTGACGAGCGTCGACACCTACCTCGACACGCTCGGCGGCATCAGCCGCGCGATCCAGCGCGCGCGCGGCGGGCAGGTGGCGCCGGTCTACATCGGCGACCAGACCACCGGCGGCAACGCGGTGCGGCTCCTGTCCGAGCAGGTCGCGCTCGAGACGCGCACCCGCATGCTGAACCCGCGCTGGTACGAGGGCATGCTGCAGCACGGCTACGAAGGCGTGCGCCAGATCGAGACGCACGTCACCAACACCATGGGCTGGTCGGCGACGACCGGACAGGTCGCGCCGTGGGTGTACCAGCAACTGACCGAGGTGTACATGCTCGATCCCAAGATGCGCGAGCGGCTCGCGGCGCTGAATCCGACCGCCTCGGCGAAGCTCGCCGGACGCCTGCTCGAGGCGCACGAGCGCCACTACTGGCAGCCGGACGAGGCGACGCTGGCGGCCCTCAGGGACGCGAGCGAGGACCTCGAGGACCGGGTCGAAGGCGTCCGCGAGGAGATCGCCGCATGAATGCCATCACCATTCCGGTCGGCGCCGTCGGCCGCCGCAACGCACCGGGCGACGGCGAGGGCAGCGTGCAGGTGCCGCTCGATCCCGGCCTCAGGATCGGCACCGCGAAGGTGTTCGCGGTCTACGGCAAGGGCGGCATCGGCAAGAGCACCACCTCCTCGAACCTGTCGGTCGCGTTCGCGAAGCTCGGCAAGCGGGTGCTGCAGATCGGCTGCGACCCGAAGCACGACTCGACCTTCACGCTCACCAAGCAGCTGATGCCGACCGTCATCGACGTGCTCGAGTCGGTCAACTTCCACTCCGAGGAGCTGAAGCCGGAGGACTTCGTCTACACGGGCTACGCCGGGGTCATGTGCGTCGAGGCGGGCGGCCCGCCCGCCGGCACCGGCTGCGGCGGCTACGTCGTCGGCCAGACCGTCAAGCTCCTCAAGGAGCACCACCTGCTCGAGGACACCGACGTCGTGATCTTCGACGTGCTCGGCGACGTCGTCTGCGGCGGCTTCGCGGCACCGCTGCAGCACGCCGACCGGGCGCTGATCGTGACCGCGAACGACTTCGACTCGATCTTCGCCATGAACCGCATCGTCGCGGCGATCCAGGCCAAGTCGAAGAACTACGCCGTGCGGCTCGGCGGCGTGATCGCGAACCGCAGCGCCGGCACCGACCAGATCGACCGCTTCAACGACAGCGTTGGCCTGAGGACCATGGCGCGCTTCCCCGACCTCGACGTGATCCGGCGCAGCCGCCTCAAGAAGGCGACGCTGTTCGAGATGGAGAGCTCGCCCGAGCTGCTCGCGGTGCAGGCGGAGTACCTGCGGCTCGCGCAGGCGCTCTGGGACGGCACCGAGCCGCTGCTCGCGAGCCCGATGAAGGACCGCGACATCTTCAACCTGCTGGGATTCAACTGAGCCATGGCCGCCTCCTACCTCACCCGCCGCGGCGAGCTCGAGACCTACTTCGACCGCACCGCGGTCGACGCCTGGAAGCGCCTGACCTCGGACGCGCCGCTCGGGCGCATCCGCAGGACCGTGCGCGCCGGCCGCACGCGCATGCGCGCGACGCTGCTCGACTGGCTGCCGCGCGACCTGTCCGGCCGGCGGCTGCTCGATGCCGGCTGCGGCACCGGTGCGCTCGCGGTCGAGGCGGCGCGGCGCGGCGCCGAGGTGCTCGCGATCGACCTGTCGCCGACCCTGATCGGGCTGGCGCGCGAGCGGGTCCCGGCGCACATCGGCGCGGGCGCGATCGAGTTCCGCGTCGGCGACATGCACGACGCCGGCCTCGGCGAGTTCGACCACGTGGTCGCGATGGACTCGCTGATCCACTACCGCTGCGAGGACGCGGTGCCGGTGATCGCCGCGCTCGCGGCGCGCACGCGCAGCTCGGTGCTCGTCACCTTCGCGCCGTCGACGCCGGCGCTCAGGCTGCTGCACGCGGCCGGCCGGCTGCTGCCGCGCGGCAACCGCGCGCCGGCCATCGAGCCGGTCGGCGAGCACGTGCTGCACGCGCGGCTCGGGGCCGAGCCCGCGCTCGCGGGCTGGCAGGCGCGCCGCACGCAGCGCGTGGCGTCGGGCTTCTACACCTCGCAGGGACTGGAGCTCGTGCGTCGATGAGGCGGCTCAACCAGCGGCTGGCGCGGACGTGGACGCGGGTCGGGACCCGCTTCCTGCCGTTCGCCGATGCCGCGACCGTGGAGCTGCCGCTGTCGCGGCTGATGCGCCTCGCGCTCTTCCAGGTGAGCGTCGGCGTCGCGATGGTGCTTTTGATCGGCACGCTGAACCGCGTCATGATCGTCGAGCTCGGCGTGCCGGCGTGGCTGGTGTCGCTGATGGTCGCGCTGCCGCTCGTGTTCGCGCCGTTCCGCACGCTGGTCGGCTTTCGCTCCGACACGCATCGCTCGGCGCTCGGCTGGCGGCGCGTGCCGTACATCTGGATGGGGACGCTGCTGCAGTTCGGCGGGCTCGCCATCATGCCGTTCGCGCTGATCCTGCTGTCCGGCGACTCGCACGCGGGGCCCATCGTCGGCGAGCTCGGCGCGGCGCTCGCGTTCCTCCTGGTCGGTGCCGGGCTGCAGACGACCCAGACCGCAGGACTCGCGCTCGCCACCGACCTCGCGCCGGCCGCGGTGCGGCCGCGCGTGGTGGCGCTCATGTACGTGATGCTGCTCGCCGGCATGCTCGGCGCCGGCCTCGCCTTCGGCCGCCTGCTCGCGAACTTCGACGAGATCCGCCTGATCCAGGTGATCCAGGGCTCGGCGCTCCTGACGCTCGTGCTGAACGGCATCGCGCTCTGGAAGCAGGAGGCGCGCGACCCGGCGCGCTGCGCGGCGCTCGCGGCGGCGCCGCTGCCCGCCTTCGGCGACTCGTGGCGCGCGTTCACCGCCGAGCGCGGCGCGCGGCGCTTCCTCGTGACCGTCGGCATCGGCACCGCCGCGTTCAACATGCAGGACATCGTGCTCGAGCCGTACGGCGGCGAGGTGCTGCACCTTGGCGTCGGGCAGACGACGGCGCTGACCGCGATCCTCGCGACCGGCATGCTGGCGGCGTTCGCGACCGCGGCGGGCGTGCTCGCGCGCGCCGGCAACCCCTGCCGCCTCGCGGCGGGCGGCGCGCTGGTCGGCCTCGCCGGCTTCGCCGCCGTCATCTTCGCCGCGCCGCTCGGGGCGCCGCTGCTGTTTCGCTGCGGCACGCTCCTCAACGGCTACGGCGGCGGCCTGTTTGCCGTCGGCACGCTCGCGAGCGCCATGGAGCGCCAGCGGCACGGCGCGAGCGGCCTCGCGCTCGGCGCGTGGGGCGCGATGCAGGCCGGCGCGGCCGGCCTTGCGATCGCGCTCGGCGGCGCGCTGCGCGACACGGTCGCGGGCCTTGCGAACCACGGGCTGCTCGGGCCGGCGCTCAGCGATCCGGCGACCGGCTACAGCTTCGTCTACCACATCGAACTCGGTCTTCTGTTCGTGACGCTGGCGGCGATCGGGCCACTCGCCGGCGTCACGCGCTTCGTCCCGGGACGGGAGGCCGCCGGCACGCCTGCCGGGTTGCCCGTTCCATCCCTGCCGCTGGAGAGCCATCCATGACTACCGGTGCCATCACCCGCTACATCGACGTCGCGCAGATTGCGCTCTACGTCTTCTGGATCTTCTTTGCCGGTCTCATCATCTACCTGCGCCGCGAGGACAAGCGCGAGGGCTACCCGCTCGAGTCCGGCCGCAGCGAGCGCTCGGGCGGCCGCGTCAAGGTGGTCGGCTTCCCGGCACCGCCCGCGCCGAAGACGTTCCGCCTCGCGCACGGCGCCCCCGTCACGGTGCCCGATGCGGCGAAGGACGCGGGCGCGATCGCCGCGACGCCGACGGCAGCCTGGCCGGGTGCGCCGCTCGAGCCGAGCGGCGACCCGATGCGCGCCGCCGTCGGGCCGGGCGCCTATGCGGCACGCCTCGACGTGCCGGACCTCACCTTCGAGGGCGAGCCCAAGATCGTGCCGCTCCGCGCGGCGCCCGGCTTCAGCGTCGGCACGCCCGAGACCGATCCGCGCGGCATGGCGGTGGTCGGCGCCGACCGCGCGCGCGGCGGGACGGTGCGCGAGCTCTGGGTCGACCGCTCCGAGCCGCAGGTCCGCTACCTCGAGATCGAGGCGGCCGGCCGCACGGTGCTGCTGCCGGTCGCGCTCGGCCGCATCGACACCTACCGCCGCGAGGTGCGCGTCAGGACCATCCTCGGCGGCCAGTTCGCGGGCGCGCCCGGGACCGCGCGACCGGACCGCGTGACGCGCCTCGAGGAGGAGCGGATCGCCGCGTACTACGCGGGCGGGACGCTCTACGCCGAGCCGGCGCGCAGCGAGCCGCTGCTGTGAGCGGCGACTTCGACTTCGAGCACGCACCGGGGCTGCCGGCGCCGCTGCCGCCGGGCGAGTACCTGCTGTGGCAGGGCAGCCCGCGCTGGCAGACGCTCGCGGTGCGTGCCTTTCACCTGCGCAAGGTGGCGCTCTACTTCGGCGCGATGCTCGGCTGCCGCTACGCCTACCTCGCGACCGCGCCGGGCGGCGACGCGCTGGCGGCGCTGCGCGGCTCGCTGCCGGCGCTCGCGCTCGCGCTCGCCGGCCTCGGCGTGCTCGCCACGCTCGCGTGGCTGAGCGCGCGCGCGGCGCTGTTCAGCATCACCAACCGGCGCGTGCTGCTCAGGCACGGGATCGCGCTGTCGCTGACGCTCAACGTGCCGTTCCGCGAGATAGACGGGGCCGCGGTGCTCAGGCATCGCGACGGCAGCGGCAGCCTCGTCGTCACGCCCGCGGCGCACGCCCGCGTCGGCTACCTGCTCAACTGGCCGTACGTGCGGCCGGGCCGCTACGCGCATCCGGAGCCCATGCTCCGCGCGCTGGCCGCGGTCGAGCCGGCGGCTGAGGTGCTCGCGAGCGCGCTCGCCGCGGCCGCCGCCGGTGCCGTGCCGCGCGCGACCGCCCCGGTGATCGCGATCCGGGCGCCGCGCGCGGCGCCGACGGCACTCAGCGCCTGAGGCAGCCATGAGCAGCCACGTCCACCACGACACCATCCCGCGCGCCGCGCTGCTCGCCGCCGGCGCCATGATCGTCGGCACCATCGTGCTCGCCGCGGTCGCGCGCAGCACCGGCCTTGGCACCGTGCGGCTCGCGCCGGTCGCCGCGGTCACGGTGCGCGAGCTGCGCTTCCTCGACGCGCCCGACGGGTCGGTCGCGGTGCTCGGCAGCGACGGCGCGCAGGTCGCCGCGCTCGCGCCCGGCACCAACGGCTTCGCCCGCGGCGTGCTGCGCGGGCTCGCGCGCGAGCGGCGCCGCGAGGGCATCGGTACCGGGCCTGCGTTCCGGCTGACCCGCTGGGCCGACGGCCGCCTCACGCTCGACGACCCGACCACCGCCCGGCACGTCGACCTCGACGTGTTCGGACCGACCAACGCGGCCGCGTTCGCACGGCTGCTCGATGCGCCCGGCGCTGACCGGCCGCCCAGCCACAAGGACGCCGCGCCATGAATGCGACTGTCTCCATCGACACGGCGGCCGACGCGACCCGCCTCGCCGAAGCGAATACGCTGCTCACGCCGCGCTTCTACCGCACCGACTATGCCGCGATCGACGCGATCGACATCACGCCGGTGCGGGCCGAGTTCGAGGCGCTGCTCGCCGAGTTCGAGCGGGACGTCAACCGCGACCACTTCGAGCGCACCGCCGAGTTCAGCGCCGAGGTGCGCACGCTGCCGCCGGCGCTGCGCCGCGAGTTCCTCGACTTCCTCATCAGCTCGGTCACCGCCGAGTTCTCCGGCTGCGTGCTCTACAGCGAGATCAAGCGGCGCGCCAGGAACCCGGCCATCCGCGAGCTGATGGGCTACATGGCGCGCGACGAGGCGCGCCACGCGGGCTTCATCAACCAGTCGCTCAAGGACTTCGGGCTCGGCGTCGACCTCGGCTTCCTGCGGCGCGACAAGAAGTACACGTACTTCCGGCCGAAGTTCATCTACTACGCCACCTACCTCTCCGAGAAGATCGGCTACGCGCGCTACATCTCGATCTTCCGGCAGCTGGAGCGCCACCCGGAACTCCGCTTCCATCCGATCTTTCGCTGGTTCGAGCGCTGGTGCAACGACGAGTTCCGGCACGGCGAGGCCTTCGCGCTCCTCATGCGCGCGCAGCCGGCGCTGCTCCGGGGGCCGAACCGGCTGTGGATCAAGTTCTTCGTGCTCGCGGTGTTCGCGACGATGTACGTGCGCGACCACGCACGGCCGCAGCTGCACACCGCGCTCGGGCTCGACCCGACCGAGTACGACTACCAGGTGTTCGCGATCACCTCGGACATCTCGAGGCAGGTGTTCCCGCTGACGCTCGACCTCGATGCGCCGCGCTTCCGGCGCGGTCTCGAGCGGCTGCGCTCGCTCGCGCTCGCCACCGACCGCGCCCGGGCGCGCGGCGGGATCAGCGGCGCACTCGCCCGTGCCGGGCTCGCGGCGGCGGCCGCGGCCACCTTCGCGGGTCTTTACCTCCTGCCGTCGCGACCGAACGCGCTGCCGCCGGACCCGCGGCGCGCGCCGGCCTGGTAGGCGCGCCGCATGACCCACCACGCGCTCGCCATCCTCGTCACGGTGCTCGGCTGGTGGTCGCTGACGGGACTCCTGCTGCTGCTCGACGGGCGGCCGGCGCGCACCTTCCCGGCCACGATGGCCGCCGCCAGCATCGTGCTCGCGGGCGCGCTCGCGCTCCTCGCAGAGACGCGCCTCGACACCAGCGTCAGCGCCGCGTACCTCTCGGTCGCGGGGGGCGTGCTGCTGTGGGGATGGGTCGAGACCAGCTTCCTGCTCGGCTTCGTCACCGGCCCGCGCCGGCACGCCTGCCCCGCGGGCTGCGCCGGCTGGCGCCACTTCGGCCATGCGGTCGAGGCGATCCTCTACCACGAGCTGGCGATCCTGGCCGGTGCCGCGACCGTGGTCGTGATCGCCTGGGGCCGGCCGAACGCCTTCGGCGCCGATGCCTACCTGCTGCTCTGGGCGATGCGCACGAGCGCGAAGCTGAACCTCTTCCTCGGCGTGCCGAACGTCGGCGAGCAGTACCTGCCGGCGCACCTCAGGTACCTCGCGAGCTTCTTCCGGCGCCGGCGAATGAACCTGCTGTTCCCGCTCTCGGTCACGGCGCCGGTGCCGGTGGTGGTGCTGCTGGTGGCACGCGCGGCGGCACCGGCCGCGGCGGGCTTCGAGGGCACGGGCTGCACGCTGCTCGCGACGCTGCTCGGCCTCGGCATCCTCGAGCACTGGTTCCTGGTGCTGCCGCTGCCGTCGGAGGCGCTGTGGCGCTTCGGACTCAAGCCGGTGGCGGACGAGCCGGACGACGCGGCGTGGAGCTGCGCGGGCGCGGTGACGCTGCCCGCGGAACTCGCGCGGCAGGCCGGTCCCGACACGCGCCGGCGGCGCGCGCTGACGCCGCTGCCGCTCGATCCGTCGCGGCTGCACTGGTGAGGGGAGGGCTCTGGCGTGGCGACCATTGAATCGACGATCGCGGCGGCCTTCGGCACCCAGGCCGCACGCGCGGCCGTGCGCGAAGCGGCGCCGGCCGCGGGCGCGGGCCTGCTCGCCGGCATCGACGCGCCGGCGGACCTGCGGCGCCTCGCCGCGACCGACCTGCCGCCGCTCGCCGAGGAGCTGCGCCGCTTCCTCATCGAATCGGTCGCGCGTGGCGGCGGCCATCTCGCCGCCGGGCTCGGCACGGTGGAGCTGACGCTCGCGCTGCACTACGTCTACGACACCCCGCACGATGCGCTCGTGTGGGACGTCGGCCACCAGTGCTACCCGCACAAGGTGCTGACCGGCCGGCGCGAGCTGCTCGGCACCATCCGCCGGCGCGGCGGCCTGTCGGGATTCCTGCGCCGCGACGAGAGCGTCTATGACTGCTTCGGCGCCGGGCACTCGAGCACCTCGATCAGCGCCGCGCTCGGGATGGCGATCGGCAGCCGCCAGCAGGGCATCGAGCGCAAGACCGTCGCCGTGATCGGCGACGGCGCGATGACGGCGGGGCTCGCCTTTGAGGCGCTCGACCATGCCGGCGCGACCGACGCCGACCTCCTGATCGTGCTCAACGACAACCAGATGTCGATCTCGCCGAACGTCGGCGCGCTGTCGCGCTACCTCGCGCGCCTCGCGGGACGCACGGCCGGCGGCCCGGCGGGGCGCGCACTCCTCGGCTACCTGCGCGCCGCCCGCGGCGCCGCGGGCAACGCGCCGTTCGCGATCAGCGAGCCGGGCCGGGTGTTCACCGATCTCGGCTGCCGCTACGCCGGCAGCGTCGACGGCCACGACGTGGCGGCGCTCGTGTCGACGCTGCGCGCGCTCCGCGCGCAGCGCGGCCCGCGGCTCCTGCACGTGGTGACGCGCAAGGGCCAGGGCTACGCGCCGGCGGAGGCGGACCCGGTCAAGTACCACGGCGTGACGCCGTTCCGGCCGGAGGCGGGGATCGTGGCGGGCGCTGCGCCGCCGGCGCGTACCTACACGCAGGTGTTCGGCGACTGGCTGTGCGCGGCGGCGGCGCGCGACCAGGACGTCACCGCGATCACCCCCGCCATGCGCGAGGGCTCCGGCCTCGTCGCCTACGCCGGGCGCTTTCCCGGGCGCTACCACGACGTCGGCATCGCCGAGCAGCACAGCGTGACCTTCGCCGCGGGGCTCGCGGCGCAGGGACTCAAGCCCGTGGTCGCGATCTACTCGACGTTCCTGCAGCGCGCCTATGACCAGCTGATCCACGACGTGGCGCTGCAGCGGCTGCCGGTGCTGTTCGCGATCGACCGCGCCGGGCTCGTCGGCCCCGACGGCGCGACGCACAACGGCAGCTTTGACCTGAGCTACCTCCGCTGCGTGCCCGGCATGGTGGTGATGACGCCGAGCGATGCGGCGGAGATGCGGGACATGCTGGATGCCGGGCTCGCGCTCGGGGCGCCGGCGGCGGTGCGCTACCCGCGCACCGCGGCGGGCCGCGGCGACCTCGATCTGCCGCCGCGCGAGCTCGCCATCGGCAAGGGCGAGGTGCGCCGCCAGGGACGCGGCTGCGCGCTCCTCGCGTTCGGGACGCTGCTCGGCGTCGCGCTCGAGGTGGCCGAGTCGCTCGATGCGACCGTGGTCAACATGCGCTTCGTGAAGCCGCTCGACTCGCAGCTCCTCCTCGAGATCGCGAGCCGCCACGACCTCGTCGTCACGCTCGAGGAGAACGCGGTGGCCGGCGGCGCGGGCGCCGCGGTCGCCGAGTGCCTCGCGCAGCACGACGTCGGCGTGTCGCTGCTCAACCTCGGCCTCCCGGACCGCTACATCGAGCACGCGACGCGCGAGGAAGTACTCGCCGAGGCCGGGCTCGACAGGACCGGCATCGAGCGCGCCGTGCGCGAGCGGCTCGCGGAGCGCGCGGCACGGCGCCTCGCCGCGGCACGGCAGCCGCTCTAGGCGCTGCCGCTCGGCTCCGCGAGCGCGGTGCCCGCACAGCGCGGCCCGCGCCGCTCGTCGACGGCGCAGAGCACCTCGCGCAGGCGGTTCTGCGCGACCATCACGCGCCCCGGATCCAGCGCACCGCTCGCGGACAGCGCACCCAGGTGGCGCGCGGTCGACGCGAGGAGGCCGAGCCACACGGAGCGCTCGGAGGCACCTTTCGAGAAGAGCACCTCGACGTAGGCGAGCGCGACGCCGGCATCGTGCTCGAGCAGGAGCCGCGAGAACTCGGCGACGTCGTCGGGCGTCGGGTCCCAGCTGCCGTCGGGGTGCGCGCCAGCGGCACCCGGCAGGCAGTCCGCGATCACGAGCCGCGGCACGATCTGGCTTTCGATCACGTGCTGCAGGCTCGCCGCGCGACCGGGCGCGAGGCGCCCGGCGAGGGAACCGCCGGCACGGCGGAGGAGCACGGCCACGCGCCGCCACACCCCGGATGCCTCCCGGTACCCCGTCGACGACATCTGAGGTCCCCCTCCGCGATGAGTCTGGTCTGGACGCTGTTTTTTATTACTGATTACTACCTAGTGTCAACATGTGGAATACCGGTAAACAGGTATCTGAAGATACCTGTTTGTCGCAGCGCACCAATGGAAGCGGGCGGGATCGACGCACCGCCTGGGGAGCCGGGCGACTACGAGTGATCGGCCGGCCGGATCCAGAAGCCGAAGCAGGAGTCCGCGCCGTCCGGAACCGCGACCGCGTGGACCTCGACCGCGTGGATGCCCTTGGCGCCGTCGACGAGGACCGCGTGCAGCACCGTCACCGCCTCGCGCGCCGCCATCTGTGCCGAGAGTCGCGCGAGCGCGGCCGGCGGCAGCTGCAGCCAGCGCGTCAGCGGCTGCTGCTCGGCCTGCTGCTCGGAGGCCACCTTCGCGAGCCGCACGAACGCCGGATTGCAGTACGTGATGCGGAGCTCGGGATTCGTGACGAGGAACGATTCCGCCGCGCCTGCGATGAGCGCGAGCGCCTTCGCCTCGGGTGGCGCCGCCGCGGCGCCCGCGCGCGTGGCCGGTGCGAGGTGCACGAGCAGATAGCCGCGTGCCTCGGCCCGGACCGAGGACACGCTGAGTTCGACCTCGCGCGTCCGGTCGCGCGTCAGGCCACGGAACGGCGGCGCGCGCCCTTGCGCGTGCGCCCGGGCCGCGGCGGCGGCGAGCGTGGCCGCCGCCTCCGCGACGAGGAGCCCGGCGAGCGTCTGGCCCACGGCCACGGAGCGCGGCATCCCGAGCAGCGCCTCGGCCGCCGGGTTGACGTCGACGATGACGCCCGACGCCGCCTCGAGGATCACGGTCGCGTCGGCCGCCGCCGCGTACAGGTCGCGCGCCGTGAGCGGCGCGCCGTCCGCGGCCGGCTGGCGCGCTGCAGTGAACGCCTTCATCAGCGCGGCGAAGCTCTTCACGTCGGTGGCCGCCCCTGCCTCACGGCGACACGAGCCCCTCGCGCACCGCGTAGCGCGTGAGGTCCGCGATGGTCCTGAGCCCGAGCTTGCGCATGATGTTGCGGCGGTGCACCTCGACGGTCGACGCCGAGACGTTGAGCTGCTCGGCGATCGCCGTCGTGCGTACGCCCTCGGCGATCAGCTGCAGCACCTGGCGCTCGCGCGGTGCGAGGCGCTCGGCGTGGCCCTCGGGCGTACCCTCGCGCATGTCGAGGGCGAGCGCGCCGGCGATCTCGGGGGAGAAGTAGCCGTGGCCGGCGGCGACGGCGCGGATCGCGAGCACGAGCTCGGTCCCGGCCGCGGACTTCGTGACGTAGCCGAGCGCGCCGGCGCGCAGCATGGCGGTCACGAAGCGCTTGTCGGCGAACTGCGAGAGCGCCACCACCTTGACGGCCTGGCCGCCGTCGCGGAGCCGTGTCGCGACCTCGATGCCGTTGATGTCCGGCAGGCTGATGTCGAGCACGAGCACGTCCGGCTGGCAGCGCGCCGCCGCATCGAGGGCCTCCTGGCCGCTGCCGGCCTCGCCGACCACCTCGATGTCCGGCACCCGGGTCAGCACCTCGCGCAGCGCCTCGCGCACCATGCGGTGGTCATCGACGAGCACGACGCGCACGGTCATTCCGGCTCCCCGGGCGGCCGGGCGTCCGCATCGCCGAGCGGCGCGCAGAGCACCGCCACCGTGCCGTGCCCGGGCACGGACCTGATGTCGGCGCTGCCGCCGACGAGCGACAGGCGCTCGCGCAGCATGGCGAGCCCGCGCCCGTGGCGCCCGGCGCGCTCGCTCGCCGCGCGGTCGTAGCCGACGCCTGAATCGGACACGCGCACGACGATCTGCCCGTCGACGACCCGCGCATCGACTCTCGCGACGTGGGTCCTCGCGTGCTTCGCGACGTTGATCAGCAGTTCGCGCACCGCGCGGTACAGGATGGAGCGCACCGCGTGCGACAGCGGCTTCTCCCCGCCGTCGTCGGCGACATCGACCTTGAGGCCGAAGACGTGGTCGATCTCCTCGGCCAGCACGTCGAGCGCCGGCCCGAGCCCGAGCTCGTGCAGCACCGCCGGCGCGAGCTGCGCGGCCAGCGAGCGCGTCGACAGCGTCGCGCGGTCGATGAGAGCCGCGACCTTCTCGGCCGTGGTGCGCACCTCGTCGTCGCCGTGGGCGCAGAGCGCGGCGAGGCGGATGCGCGCCGCGGCGAGCGTCTGGCCGAGGTCGTCGTGCAGGTCGGTCGCGATCTGGCGCCGCTCGCGCTCCTCGGCCTCCTCGAGCTCGCTGACGGTGCGCCGCAGCTGCTCGGTGCGCACCGCGACCCGTCGCTCGAGTTCCTCGGCCATGGCGCGCGTCTCGGCGAAGGCCCGCTCGCGCTGCGCGAGGTCGACGTTGCGCAGCACGCACTCGAGCAGCACGACGCGCAGCGCCTCCGCCGACTCGAGCTCGACGTCCGACCAGGCCGCGGCCTGCAGCCGCGTGACCTCGAGCCACTCGGCGAACGAGCCGCGCGGCGTGAGGCGCGCGCCCAGCCGGCCGACCTTGGTCGAGGAGTCCGGATCGCCGGCCCAGCGCACGGTGCGGCCGATCTCGGGCCGGAACCAGAGCACGTAGTCGCGCGGCTCGCGCGACAGGCCGACCGCGAGCAGGCCGCTCGCGATCGCCGCGAACTGCTCTGCCGGCGGATAGACGGTCGCCAGCCGGTCGGTGGCGTAGAGCGGCCGGTTGACGGAGTTGAGCCAGTCGACGAGCGCGCGCAGCTCGGCCGCGCCAGGCGTCTGGCCGACGCGGTGCAGCGTGCCGTCGACCAGCACCGCCGCGCCGCCCGCGCCGACGTACCCGAGCAGGTCCCAGCCGGCGATCACCGGCGCAATCTCGCGTACGCCGGCGAGGCTGCCGACCAGCTCCTCGCGCAGGCGGCGCGACTCGAGGCGCAGCACCGAGGTCTCGGCCTGGGTCTTCGCCTCGACGTGCAGCGAGAAGATCTGCGCGAAGGTCTCGCAGGCGACGCGCAGGTCCGCGGCGACGTGGCGCGGCGCGTAGTGGTGCAGCACCAGCATGCCCCACAGCCGGTCGCGGCAGACGATCGAGGCGGACAGGGACGCGCTCACGCCCATGTTGCGCAGATACTCGATGTGGATCGGCGAGACGCTGCGCAGCGCGCAGTGGCTCATGTCGAGCGGCTGCGCGAGGCGTGGATTGGTCGCCGGCACGAGCGGCTGCGCGACGTAGTCGATGTCCGGGATCGTGCGCAGCCAGTTGCGCCGGTAGAGCTCGCGCGCCTGCTGCGGGATGTCGGAGGCCGGGTAGTGCAGCCCGAGGAACGACTCGAGTCCCTGGCGCGCGTCCTCGGCGACGACCTCGCCGCTGTCGTCCGGCATGAAGCGGTAGACCATGGCGCGGTCGAAGCCGGTCGCGGTGCGCAGCGCCGCCGCCGCGGCGGCGCAGGACTCGCCGAGGCTCGCGGTCGCCTGCACCGCCGCGAGGAGGCCCTTCAGCTGGGCGATCGGGTCGCCCGCCGCGGTCGCGGTGCGGCGCGCGGGCTCGAGCTCGATCATCGCGGTGCGGCCGGTCGCGTGCAGCGTGAGGTCGAGCGGCAGGGAGCCGCTCCGCGAGCGGATCCCGAGCCGCATGGTCGGCGCGATCACGGGCGAGGCGAGGCGCAGCTGCGCCCTGACCATTGCCTCGGCCTCGGCCTCGAGCACGGCGTCGAGCGCGAGTCCGTTGACGCGCGCCGGGTCGAGGCCGAGCAGCAAGCGCGTGTCGCCGGCCGACTGCTCGATGCGCAGCTCCTCGCGGTCGACCACGAGCAGGACGCCGTGCGGCTGGATGGATCCCGGGATGTGGATCGGCTCGCGGTCGCAGGTGGTGAGGTCGACCTCGCCGAAGCGGATGGCGGCGTCGTTCATGCGGGCTGCCCGCAGAGCCAGGCTTCGAGCGCGGCGAAGGTCGCGGTCGCCGCCTCCTCGGCGCTGGCACGGCGCTCGCGGTCGACGCAGAAGGCGTCGAGCGCGGCACCGAAGCGCTGCCACATCGCGCCGACCGCGTCGCCGTAGCTCGCGAGGAAGGCGGCACCGCGCGCCGCGTCGCAGCCGAGGCGTGCCGCGACGAGCGGCAGCAGCGTCTGCCCGCCGAGCGTCGCGCCCTCGAAGACGTACAGGCAGCCGAAGGCCGCGGCGGCATCGGTGCAGTCGGGCAGGGCGGTGCAGCGCGGCAGCCCGCCGAGCTCGGCGGCCGGAATGCCGAGCGACTCGAGGTCGCGGGTCAGGAGCGGCAGCTTGCGCCTCGCGGGGTAGTCGGCGAGGAGCGCGCCGATGGTCGCCGCCGGAATCCGCGCCTCGAGCCCGGCGCAGAAACCCCACAGGCCGCGCAGGTGCTCGACGTACGCGCCGAGCGTCGCGAAGCGCGACCTGACGTCGAGCCGCTTCTCGAGCCGCTGGTGCGCGGGCCAGGTCGCGCGGCGCAGGCACGCCATGGCGCTCGGCTCGCTCATCGCGCGGTCGCGGGCAGCGGGCCACGGCGCGCAGCACGCGGGGCGAGGCGCGTGGATCTGCCGTTCGCAGCGAGCTCCTGAGCCAACACCCGTACCTCCCGCATCGGCCAGGCCAGCAGTGACCGCTCGCCGGATGTTACCCGATGGGCCCGGCGCCGTGGGACGGCGCATCCGGCACGCCGCCGGCCCGCGGCCGCGGTCATGCGCCGAAGTGGCGGGCGAGGAATGCCTCGCCCTGCTCGAGCACGAAATACCGGAACGCCTCCGCCGGCGGCGACAGCGTCTTCGCGAGGTTGTGCACCACGTGCCAGCGGCGCATCACCGGCAGGCCCTCGACGTTCGGCACGGCGACGAGGCCGTGCTCGAGCTCGAGCGCGATCGTGTGCAGCGACAGGAGCGCGATGCCCATCCCGGACATCACCGCCTGCTTGATCGCCTCGTTGCTCGACATCTGCATCACGACGCGGACGCGCAGGTGGTGGTGCCCGAGGTACTCCTCGAGCGCGGCGCGGGTGCCCGAGCCCGTCTCGCGGACGATGAAGCCTTCCTCCGCGACGCTCCGCGCGGAGACTTCCTCGGCGTGCGCAAAGGCATGGTCCGGGGCGGTGAGCACCACGTGGGGATGCATCGCGAAGGGCTCCGCGCGCGAGGGCCAGCCCTGCGGCGGGCGTCCCATGATGGCGAGCTCGACCACGCCCTCGCGCAGCAGGCCCACCATCTCGTCGCGGTTGTTGCACACCCTGAGGCGGATCTCGATGCCCGGGTGGTCGGTGCGGAACTGCGCCAGCATGCGTGGCAGGAAGTAGCTCGCGGTGCTGACCATGCCGATGTCGAGCGGGCCGGTCCTGAGGCCGCGGAAGCGGGCGACCATGTCCTCGGCATCCCGGAGCGAGCGGAGCACGCGCTGCGCGTGCGCGAGCACGTACTCGCCGACCATCGTGAGGCTCACGTGGCGGGAGGAGCGGTCGAAGACCGGCAGTCCCACCTCGGATTCCAACTCCTTGATCTGCATGGAAATGGCAGGCGGCGTGAGGTTCATCTCCTCGGCGGCGCGCGCGAAGCTCAGGTGCCTCGCGACGGCCGCGAATACCTTCAGCTGGCGGAGCGTGACGTTCTGCATTAAGGAAATCTGATCAACCGGGTAATAAAATGTGACTGTACCTTATCTATGAGGATCGCCACAGTCGTCCCCTATGGCAGGCCTCGGGGGATGGGCGGATGGCAACGGCAGAAACGGCGGTCAGCGACGACCTCGCGACCGCGAAGCGCAAGCGCTACGCGGCGGGCGTCCTCAAGTACCGGGAGATGGGTTACTGGGCCGCGGACTACGTGCCGAAGGACACCGACACGGTGTGCCTCTTTCGCATCACGCCGCAGGACGGCGTCGATCCCATCGAGGCAGCCGCGGCGGTCGCGGGCGAGTCGAGCACGGCGACCTGGACCGTCGTCTGGACCGACCGGCTGACCGCCTGCGACAGCTACCGCGCCAAGGCCTTTCGCGTCGAGCCCGCGCCGAACGCGCCCGGCCAGTACTTCGCCTGGGTCGCCTACGACATCATCCTCTTCGAGGAAGGCTCGATCGCGAACATGACCGCGAGCCTGATCGGCAACGTCTTCAGCTTCAAGCCGCTCAAGGCGGCGCGCCTCGAGGACATCCGCATCCCGGTCGCGTACGTGAAGACCTTCAAGGGGCCGCCGACCGGTCTCGTCGTCGAGCGCGAGCGCCTCGACAAGTTCGGCCGCCCGCTCCTCGGCGCCACCACCAAGCCGAAGCTCGGGCTCTCCGGCCGCAACTACGGCCGCGTCATCTACGAGGGGCTGAAGGGTGGCCTCGACTTCATGAAGGACGACGAGAACATCAACTCGCAGCCGTTCATGCACTGGCGCGACCGCTTCCTCTACGTGATGGACGCGGTCAACAAGGCGAGCGCCGCGACCGGCGAGGTGAAGGGCTCGTACCTCAACGTCACCGGCGCGACGATGGAGGACATCTACGAGCGCGCCGAGTTCGCGAAGGAGCTCGGCTCGGTGGTGGTGATGGTCGACCTCATCATCGGCTGGAGCGCGATCCAGAGCATGTCGAACTGGTGCCGCCGGCACGACATGATCCTGCACATGCACCGCGCCGGGCACGGCACCTACACGCGCCAGAAGAACCACGGCGTCAGCTTCCGGGTGATGGCGAAGTGGCTCCGGCTCGCGGGCGTCGACCACCTGCACGCCGGCACCGCGGTCGGCAAGCTCGAGGGCGACCCGCTCACCGTGCAGGGCTACTACAACGTCTGCCGCGACAGCGTCACGCGCACCGACCTCGCGCGCGGGCTCTTTTTCGACCAGGACTGGTGCGACCTCAGGAAGGTCATGCCGGTCGCCTCGGGCGGCATCCATGCCGGCCAGATGCACCAGCTGCTCGACCTCTTTGGCGACGACGTGGTGCTGCAGTTCGGCGGCGGCACGATCGGGCATCCGGCGGGGATCCAGGCCGGCGCGGTCGCGAACCGCGTCGCGCTCGAGTCGATGGTCAAGGCCCGCAACGAGGGGCGCGACATCCGCAACGAAGGCCCCGAGATCCTGCGCACCGCGGCGCGCTTCTGCACGCCGCTCAAGCAGGCGCTCGACACCTGGGGCGAGATCTCGTTCAACTACACGCCGACCGACGGCTCCGACTTCGCCGTGACGCCGGCTGCGTCCAACTGACCGGGAGCCCCGCCATGATGACCAACCCGACCGGCCGCCTGACGCAGGGCCAGTTCAGCTTCCTGCCGGACCTCAGCGACGCGGAGATCGCGCTGCAGGTCGATTACGGCCTCGCGCGCGGCTATGCCTGGAGCATCGAGTACAGCGACGACCCGCACCCGCGCAACACGTACTGGGAAATGTTCGGCATGCCGATGTTCGACCTCAAGGACGCCGCCGGCGTCCTCATCGAGCTCGGCGCCTGCCGCCGCACGTTCCCGCAGCACTACATCCGGCTGATGGCGTTCGACTCGACGCGCGGCGTCGAGAGCGTCGTGATGAGCTTCATCGTCAACCGCCCGGAGCGCGAGCCCGGCTTCGCGCTCGAGCGCCAGGAAGGCGCGGGGCGGAGCATGCGCTACACGCTCAGGAGCTATGCCGCCGACGCTCCCGAAGCCGAGCGCTACCGCCGCTAGGACGCGCCGCATGTCAACGCCCCTCTATTCGATTCCCGGCACGGGCGCGGCGCCGGCCGCGCCCGACGCGCCACCGGCCGGCGGCGGCGCGCCGGAGCCGCGCACCGTGCGCGAGGTGCTCGCGCGCTCGAACGCGGGCGCCGTGCTCGAGGACCTCGACCGCTCGCTGGTCGGCCTCGCGCCCGTCAAGGCGCGGGTCCGCGACATTGCCTCGCTGCTCGTCGTCGACCGGCTGCGCATGGCGCTCGGACTCAGGGCCGACGCGCCGAGCCTGCACATGAGCTTCACCGGCAACCCCGGCACCGGCAAGACCACGGTCGCGCTCAGGATGGCGGAGATCCTGCACCGGCTCGGCTACGTGCGCCGCGGCCACCTGGTGGCCGTGACGCGCGACGACCTCGTCGGGCAGTACATCGGGCACACCGCGCCGAAGACCCGCGAGGTGCTGAAGAAGGCGATGGGCGGGGTGCTGTTCATCGACGAGGCCTACTACCTGCACCGCCCCGAGAACGAGCGCGACTACGGGCAGGAGGCGATCGAGCTGCTGCTGCAGGTGATGGAGAACGAGCGCGACGACCTCGTCGTGATCGTCGCCGGCTACAAGGCGCACATGGACGTCTTCTTCCGCTCGAACCCCGGCCTCAGGTCGCGCATCGCGCACCACATCGACTTCCCGGACTATGGCGCCGCCGACCTCCTCTTGATCGCGGAGCGCATGCTCGCCGCGCAGAACTACCGCTTCGGCGACGGCGCGCGCGCGGCATTCGCCGAGTACCTCGCGCGCCGCATCGAGCAGCCGCACTTCGCCAATGCGAGGAGCGTCCGCAACGCGCTCGACCGCGCGCGCCTGCGCCAGGCGAGCCGCCTGTTCGGCGACGCCGACCGCGAGCTCACGCGCGACGACCTGACCTCGATCGAGGCCGCCGACATCCGCGCGAGCCGCGTGTTCTCGATGGCCGCCGCCAGCCACGCACCGTGAGGAACGATCCCATGCATCTCGGGCGCACCACCCTGTCGAAGTTCCTGATCCAGCAGCTCGACGGCATCGAGAACGCGCGCGACCTGGGCGCGCTGCTCGTCGACGTCGCCGCGGCGGTGAAGGCCATCGCCGCGATGACCGCCAAGGGCGCGCTCGGCGGCTTCCTCGGCAAGGTGGGCACGAGCAACGTGCAGGGCGAGGCGCAGGAGACGCTCGACGTCATCGCGAACGACACCATCCTCAGGACCTGCGAATGGGGCGGGCTCGTCGCGGGCATGGCCTCCGAGGAACTCGACGGGCCCTACCCGATCCCCGAACCCTACGCGCGCGGCCACTACCTGCTGCTCTTCGATCCGCTCGACGGCTCGTCGAACGCCGACGTGAACGTGTCGATCGGCACGATCTTCTCGATCCTGCGCCAACACGGCAGCGCGGCGCCCGCGGGCGCGGATTACCTGCGGCCCGGCCGCGAGCAGGTCGCCGCCGGCTACGCAATCTACGGCCCCTCGACCATGCTGGTGCTGACCGTGGGCAAGGGCACGCACGGCTTCACGCTCGACCGCGAGATAGGCAACTTCATCCTCACGCACCCGAACCTCAAGGTGCCGGCGGAGACGAGCGAGTTCGCGATCAATACCAGCAATGCGCGCTTCTGGGAGCCACCCGTGCACCGCTACGTCACCGAGTGCCAGGCCGGCCGCAGCGGCGAGCGCGGCCGCGACTTCAACATGCGCTGGATCGCCTCGCTCGTGGCCGAGGTCCACCGCATCCTGATCCGCGGCGGCGTGTTCATGTACCCGCGCGACACCAAGGACCCGGCGCGGCCCGGCCGCCTGCGGCTCCTGTACGAGGCGAATCCCGTCGCGTTCCTCGTCGAGCAGGCCGACGGCTGGGCGACCACCGGCCGAGAGCGGCTGATGCAGGTCGTCCCGGACGGGCTCCACCAGCGCGTCCCGGTGATCTTCGGCTCGCGCGCCGAGGTCGAGCGCATCGAGCGCTACCACGCCGAGTTCGCCTCGGGCGCGGACCTGCCGTTCGTCTCGCCGCTCTTCAACGAGCGCTCGCTGTTCCGCCCGGAAGTGCGGTTCTAGCGCCACTCCCTGTCCGCCGTCCACGAGGCCGAGTCAATGTCCGTCAGGCATCCGATCATCGCGGTTACCGGCTCGTCCGGCGCCGGCACCACCACCGTGATGAAGAGCTTCGCCCACATCTTCCGTCGCGAGGGAATCCGGGCGCAGGTGATCGAGGGCGATTCGTTCCACCGCTACAACCGCGTCGAGATGCGCGAGCGGGTGCGCGCCGCCGACCACGGCGAGGGCCCGCAGATCTCGCACTTCGGTCCGGAATCGAACCTGCTTGCCGACCTCGCCGCGACCTTCGAGACCTACGGACGGCTCGGCTCCGGCGAGGTCCGCCGCTACGTGCACGACGACGCCGAGGCGGCCGAGCTCGGCTGCGCGCCCGGCACCTTCACGCCGTGGCAGCCGATGCCCGAGCCGAGCGACGTGCTCTTCTACGAGGGCCTGCACGGCGGCTACGTCGGCGAGGACGCGGACATCGCGCGCCACGTCGACCTGCTGGTCGGCGTCGTGCCGATCATCAACCTCGAGTGGATCCAGAAGCTGCACCGCGACAAGTCGCTGCGCGGCTACAGCCAGGAGGCGATCATCGAGACCATCCTGCGGCGCATGCCCGACTACGTGAACCACATCTGCCCGCAGTTCAGCCGCACGCACGTCAACTTCCAGCGCGTGCCAACGGTGGACACGAGCAACCCCTTCATCGCCAAGGACATCCCGTCCGCGGACGAGTCGATGGTGGTGATCCGCTTCGCGAACCCGAAGGGCATCGACTTCAGCTACCTGCTGTCCATGCTGCACGAATCGTGGATGAGCCGGCCGAACAACATCGTGGTGCCGGGCGGCAAGATGGGACTCGCGATGCAGCTCATCTTCACGCCGATGATCCTGCGCCTGATCGACCAGCAGCGCCGCGCGGTGCGCAGCGCCGCCTGACTGTAGGCCGCCACGCGCCGCCCCGAACGCGCGCCACCAGGAGAGTCCGATGCCCGCGACCCTCGACGCCCGGCAGGCGATCCTCTTCGACCTCGACGGCACGCTGGTCGACACCGCCGCCGACATCACGGCAGCGGTGAACCGGCTGATGGCCGAGCTCGGCTCGCCGGGCCTCCCCGAGAGCGTCGTGCGCACGATGATCGGCGGCGGCGCGCTGCTGCTGGTCGAGCGCGCGTTCGCCCGGCAGGGCGTCCCGCTCGGCGAGCGCGAGCGCCTCGAACTCATGCGCCGCTACCTGATCCACTACGCCGACCTCCTCGAGTCCGGAACGTCGACCGCGCTGCCCTACCCGGGGGCGCAGCGGGCCCTGTCGCAGCTCGCCGATGCGGGCCTGCCGCTCGCCGTCGTCACCAACAAGGAGCAGCGGCTCGCGGCGCGCGTGCTCGAGGAGACCGGACTGTCGCGCTACGTCGACCTCCTGGTCGGCGGCGACGGCTGCTGGCGCAGGAAGCCCGACCCCGCGATGCTGCTGCACGCGTGCGCGGCGTTCGGGGTCGAGCCCGCCGCTGCCGTCGAGGTCGGGGACTCGGTCAACGACGTGCTGGCGGCGCGCGCGGCCGGCATGCCGGTGATCCTCGTGAGCTACGGTTACCACGGCGCCGACGACGCGCGGCGCCTCGGCAGCGACGCCTGCGTCGATTCGCTCACGGAAGTTCCCGGGCGGATCGCGGTCCGCGCCACCGGCGTCGCGGCGGGCGCTGAAGCGCGCGGTCGACGCCGTGCGCCCGGCACCGCCTGAGCGCGGCGACGCCGGCGCGCCGGTGCTCGCGGCCCTCCTCTTCGACGTCGACGGGACGCTCGCGGAGACGGAACGCGACGGTCATCTGGTCGCGTTCAACGAGAGCTTCCGCCGCCTCGGCCTCGGCTGGCACTGGACCGAGGCGCGCTATGCCGGATTGCTGCAGGTCGCGGGCGGTCGCGAGCGGCTGCTCGCGGACCTCGCGACCCGGGCGGACGCGCCGGCGGATGCGGGGGCGCGTCGGGCTCTCGTCGGCGAGCTGCACCGTCTCAAGAACGAGGTCTACGCGGAGCTCGTCCGCGGCGGGCGTCTCGCGCTCCGGGACGGGATCGCGGAACTGCTCGACGAGTGCCGGGTGGCCGGGTTCCCGGTCGGCATCGTCAGCACGACGAGCGCAGTCAACGTGGCCGCGCTCCTTGGCGCGAGCCTCGGGCCCGGCTGGCGGGATGGCTTCGCCTGCGTCATCTGCGGCGAGCACGTGCCGAGGAAGAAGCCCGACCCGGCGGCGTACCTCGCGGCGCTCGCGGAACTCGGCGTCGCGCCGGGCGACGTCATCGCGATCGAGGATTCGCCGGCCGGGCTCGAGTCGGCGCGCGGCGCGGGTCTCGGCGTCGTCATTACTTACAGCCACTTCTTCCCCGGCCCCTGCCAGCCGGGCGCGCTGGCCGCGGGCCCGTCGCTCGGCAGCGGCAGCGGCTGGACGCCGGCGCCGGCGCGACCGGGCAGCCGGATCGGACTCCGCCAGCTGCGCGAGTGGCACGCTGCCGGGCGCCAGGATCGACGTCACGGATCCTGAGCGACTGCCGTCAGATCACGCCGATGACGCTCACGAGCGGGTTCGTGACAGGCGCGGGCTGCCTCGCGGCCGTGCCGCGGATTGACAAATCGGGGCCCAGCACGGCTAATCGCGCTTCCAGCGACGAGACGACGGCCGGCTCCCCGGACCGTTTGGCAAAGGGGAACCGTGTGATGCGAAAGCGCCTGTCGAGCGTCTGGCCGTCGCTGATCGTGGCCCTCGGCCCGATCGCTGGAACCGCCGTTGCGGCGGACGCGCCCGTCGCGACTCCCGAGCCGACGTCCGTACCGCTCACCGCCGACGATGTCGGCGCGTGGCTCGACGGATTCATGCCGGCCGTGCTCGCCCGCGGCGGCATCGCGGGCGCAGTGGTCGTCGTCGTCAAGGACGGCAGCGTGCTCTTCGAGAAGGGCTACGGCTTTTCCGACGTCGCTGCCCGGAAACCCGTCGACCCGAAGACGACGCTGTTCCGGCCGGGCTCGATCTCGAAGCTCTTCGCGTGGACCGCGGTCATGCAGCAGGTCGAGGCGGGCAGGCTCGATCTCGATGCGGACGTCAACAGGTACCTCGACTTCAAGATCCCGCCGCGGAACGGGCTGCCGATCACGCTCCGCAACTGCATGACCCACACGCCCGGCTTCGAGGAGTTCTTCCGCGGATACTTCATCCACAAGCCGACCGGCCTGTCGCTGGTCGAGGAGTTGAAGGACTGGCTGCCGGCGCGGGTGTTCGACCCGGGCACGACGCCGGCGTACTCGAACTACGGCGCGCTGCTCGCCGGCTACATCGTCGAGCGGGTCTCGGGCGAGCGCTTCGAGACGTACGTCGAGAACCACATCTTCCGTCCGCTCGGCATGCAGCACTCCACCTTCGAGCAGCCGCTGCCGGAGCGGCTCGCGCCCTTCATGTCGAAGGGGTATCCGGACGCCTCGAAGCCGGCCGCGGCCTTCGAGTACATCGCGGCACCGGCCGCCGGGGGCCTGTCGGCGTCGGGCGACGACATGGGGAGGTTCATGATCGCCCACCTGCAGGACGGCAGGCTCGGCGATGCACGGATCCTGAAGCCCGAGACCGCACGCCTCATGCACGACACGCGGACCTCGCTGATGGCGCCGCTCGAGGGGATCGAGCTCGGCTTCTATGACCAGGACATCAACGGTCACCGCGTCATTGCCCACGACGGCGACCTGCGCTTCTTCCACAGCGGCCTGTCGCTCTTCATCGAGGACGGCGTCGGCCTCTACGTCTCGCTGAACAGCGCGGGTGTCCCGGGCGGCCTCGATCCGGTGCGCGGCATGCTGTTCGAGGGCTTCGCGGACCGGTACTTCCCGGCGGTTGCACACGACGGCGTGGTCGACGACAGGACCGCCGCCGAGCACGCCGAACTCGCGGCCGGGCACTACCTGAGCGCGCGCGGTTCCTACTCGAACTTCCTCGCGACGCTCGGCCTCTTCAGCCAGCTTTCGGTCGTCGCGAACGCAGACGACACGATCTCGGTGTCCATACTGAACGATCCGAGCGGCATGCCGAGAAAGTACCGGGAGATCGCGCCGTTCCTGTGGCGCGAGGTGGGCGGTCACGATCGCGTCGGCGCGCTCGTCCGCGGCGGGCGGGTGGTGCGGGTGTCGTCGGACCTCCTGTCCGGCGTCATGGTGTACGACCGCGCACCGGCGTTGCTGTCGGCGGGCTGGATCAGCCCCGCGGCGGTCGCGAGCCTCACCGTCGTCCTGCTGACCGCGCTCGCCTGGCCCGTCGGCGCCCTGGTCCGTCGCCGCTACCACGCGCCGTTTCCGCTGGCTGGCGCGCGTGCGACTGCACTCCGGGGTGCGCGCGTCGGCGCGCTCGCGCTCCTCGTCGCCGTCGCCGGCTGGGGCGGCCTCGCGACGATCTTCGCCGGCATGCCGGACGTCTACACGATGCCGTGGCTGAACGGGCTCATCCTCGCGCTCGAGGCACTGACGCTCCTCGCGACGCTCGGCGCGACCGCCGCTGCCGCCTGCCAGCTGGTCACGGTCTGGAAGGGCCCGTCGGGATGGTTCGGAAAATTCTGGAGCGTGCTGCTCGCGGTCGCGTGCCTCGTGATCCTCTGGATCGCGTACCAGGGGAATCTCATGAACTTCTCGACGCGCTACTGACGGACGGGCCGGCCGTCCCGGGTGGTGCCGCACCTCATCTCGACACGGACTTCGTCACTCGCCGACGACGGGCTTGCCGAGGCCCGCGGGGCCGGGCTCCGCGGCGGCCGGTTCGCGCGCCGCTCCGCCCATCGACGGAGTCGACGACGGATGGTGACGTCCCTGCGTCCCGTTTCCGGCAAGACACCGCGCGGCGCGGCGAGTCAGGCAATGTCCGTCCGTCCCTGCGGTTGAAAATGGCGCGCGTCGCCCCCAACCCGCACGCATGATCCCGTATTCCGTACTCGACCTTTCGCCCGTCACGCAGGGAAGCGATACCGCCACCTCGTTCCGGAACACGCTCGACCTCGCGCGACATGCCGAGCGCTGGGGCTATCGGCGCTTCTGGCTGGCCGAGCACCACGGCATGCCGGGGATCGCGAGCGCCGCGACCGCGGTACTGATCGGCTACGTGGCGGGCGGCACTTCGACGATCCGGGTCGGTGCCGGCGGCATCATGCTGCCGAACCATTCGCCGCTCGTGATCGCCGAGCAGTTCGGCACGCTCGAGTCCCTGTACCCCGGCCGCATCGACCTCGGCCTCGGACGGGCGCCCGGCTCCGACCAGCTGACCGCGCAGGCACTGCGCCGCAACCTCGCATCGGACCCGGATGAGTTTCCGCGCGACGTGCTGGAACTCGCCGACTACTTCTCGGATTCTCCGCGCCAGGCGGTGCGGGCGGTGCCCGGGACCGGGCTCAAGGTGCCGCTCTGGATCCTGGGGTCGAGCCTCTTCGGCGCGCAGGTCGCCGCGGCGCTCGGCCTGCCGTATGCCTTCGCCTCGCATTTCGCCCCGGCGCAGATGATGGCCGCGATCGAGCTGTACCGCAGCGACTTCCGGCCGTCGCCCGGGCATGCGAGGCCGTACGTGATGCTCGGCTACAACGTGTTCGCGGCCGACACCCTGGCGGAGGCGACATTCCGGGCAACCTCGATGCAGCAGGCGTTCGTGAACCTGCGGAGCGGCCGCCCGTCGCAGCTGCCGCCGCCCGTTGAAGGATACATGGAGCGCCTCGCGCCGCAGGCGCGGGCCATGCTCGACCAGGTGCTCGCGTGCACCTCGATCGGAACACCCGAGATGGTGCGTGCGGACCTCGACAGGTTCGTGAGGCATACCGGCGCGGACGAGCTGATGCTCACCTCGCAGACCTTCGATCACGCCGCGCGCCTTCGGTCCTTCGACATCGCGGCCACGGCACTTAACGACCTGGCGCCACCCGAAACGGCGTGAGGCGAGCGTCCCTGCAGCCGTGACGGGCGCCGTCCGCCCTACGTTCCGCGCGCGCTCCGGCCGGCGTGATTCCAGGCGAGCGCCACGAGGACGCCGAGCGTCAGCGTCTCGAGAAAGAACTGGCTCTCCGCGAGGAAGGCGGTGGGCAGTGGCTGCGCCACCCAGAAACTCTCGACGAGCATCGAGATCACCCGCCCCCGCACGAGCAGCAGCAGTGCCGCGAACGTGAGCACCCTGCGAACCGGGCCGCCGGCGAGGGCCGGCCAGCACGCTGCTGCAATCGCGAATGCCGCGAGCGTGGGCTCGATGAACGTCGCATAGATGACGACGTTCACCTTCCACGGATACGGGTCCGAATAGAGCGGCGCCGGCTCGGGAAGGCCGCTCATGACCGATGCGGACAGGGCGTCGAGCGCCGGGCGGAGCGCGAACACCACGAGCGCCGCGACGATCACCGAGGCAATCGCCACAGTCCGCCGCCTGTGACAGCCGAGTGCGACCCAGGCCGCGGCGCTTCCACCGGCCAGCGACGAGAGCGCCCGCGGGGCGATGTCGACGGTCGCGAAGCGCCAGTTGCCGAGCACCGTGCTCTCGATGACGAGGACGCGCGCCATCTCGCCCAGCATGGTGAAGACGACGCCGGCGGCGACGGCCGCCGCCGCTCCCGGCAGCACCAGCAGCTGCGGGCGCGACAGCCGGCACAGGGCGACGAGCGTCAGCAGTCGGACCGCCGTGTTGACGAACGTCACCACGAGCGGAAGGCCTGCGGTCTTCGGATACGGAATCCTGAGCGTCTCGAGCATGTAGTCGTGAACGAAGAGCGACAGCGGCGCGATCAGGCACGCAGCTGCCACGAGAAAGAGCCACTTCCCGGCCCCGCGTCCCGGCAGTGATGGTGCGCCGCTCATTGCAGGAGGTGTCGCCAGATTCTCACTGGTGACGGTCATCAATCCGATCCGCGACCGCCATGCTGAGTCGTTCGGTCATGAGGGAGCCTGCTCCCGCCGGGATGCCGGCGAACGGAGTGGGATCTTCCCACTGCGTGGAAACGCATGTGACAGGTGCTGGCACGAAAACTCAGACAGTCGCGCCGACGTGATCATCAGCTTATGCCAATCCGCATTGCGGGATGTCTGCGACCCGCAATTCGGATGCTGCGTCGAGGTGGCACGCCGTTCGAGACCCTCTGCAGCGTGTGCCCCGCGGCTCGTAGCCGGGGCCTGCGCCACGTCGGCGAGCGATGCGGACTGCGGTACGGGTGGTGGACACTGGTGCGACCGGCAGCTCGGCGGGCTGCGGCACGGACGCGAAGGACGCCAGGCGGGAAGGACCACCAGGGCCGGAGAAGGCGGTTATCGGCGACCTGGTGCCGGCATTGCATCGGCGGCTGCCGACGACGCAGACGAGCGAAGGCTCGACAGCCACTCGTGGACTTGCATCGAAGGCACCGGGTTGCGACTCGGAACGTCCGGCGAGTGAGCGCCACAGGCGAAAGCCCCGGCACACCTGGCCGGGGCTTTCGGTCCGAAGGGCGCACGTCGCCTAGGCCGCTTTACGCCGCCGCATCAACCCGCCAGCCGCGAGCCCCAAGCCCAGCAGCGAAAGGGTGGCCGGCTCCGGTACCGCTGGAGGCGGCGGCACGATGGAATTGCCCGCGGCAAAATCCGTGAAGAACAGATAGTCGTCATCCGCGGCAGTGTTGAACGGCGCGCCATAGATCGGATTTTGGAAGGCAATGTCAGGGGAGGTGCCTGCGGCGGTTGTCGCCGCGCACGGGTTCGCAAGATCGTACACGACGCCGATCTGCGCGTTCGCCAGCGGAGCCTGGGAGAAATCCGGCCCGCTGACCGAAAATGATGCGGTCACACCAGGACATGCGCCAGACGCGTAAGCAAAGTAGATTTCGGGGCCGCCGCCATTTTCACCGTACACGATGACCTGCGCCTGGATCAGCGCAGGGTCGGCCAGAATCTGGCTCGCGGTGACACCCGCTGCAGCCCAGTCGAACTGGTACGACGTGCTTGTCAGCGGATTACCGTCCGGCGAATCGGGTCCGATGGCCGCAGGACTGCCCGTGAGAAGGAAGCCATTGGTCAGCCCGAGGCCAGTGTCGAAGCTCACCGTGACGGATTCAGGCACGATGGTACCGGTCACGGTATTGGGGATGTAATTGACGTCGACGTTCGCAGCCTCGCTGCTGAAGCCGAACGGGATCGGCGCTGACCAGCTGACGTCATCCACCCGAATGCTTCGCGCCTCGCCGGAGGGCGCATAGACACTGACCACGCCGCAACCGAGCGCGAGCAGAAACTTCGGCAGATGTTTGTTCGACATGGCTAACCTCGTTGTTCCTTGACCCCGGCACCGGGCGCGCAGCCCCACAGCTGCCGCGGAGGAAATGCCAGTCCCGTACCTGACAAGCAATTACTGTGCCGGTCGCCATGGCCACCCATGGAATCAGAAACTTGGGGTGCCCGGGCCAGAATTGCTGCTGCGCACACGTAAAGATCTCCGACACCCCCCACATCGCAAAATGCCCTGCGCCACTGGTGCACTCGACCCGCCAGCTCGAGCCGAGTCAGCCGTGGCCGTGGCCGTGGCAAGCGCGGTGCATGCCGGGACGACCGCATCGGTGGCGGACTCCTCCCCGCACCCCACACTTAATATAAGGAACGCGGGGCCGCGATCGTCACGCGACGGTCGACCGCCACGGCCATCCTTCTCGGGGCGCGAGGCAAGCGCGCGGTGGAGGCAAGGGGTTGAATTCGGCAGGCCAGTGAATGGCCTGCCGACGACGGGACCCACCCCCCGTACGGACGGCCGAAGCGCGCGTCTCCCGCACACGCGGATCTCTGAAACGATCGCTGCGAAACGGCCACTACACCCACTCCGAGTGCCAGACTCACCGAATCCGGCCTTGCATGCACGGGCCTCGAACGTGTCTCGCCCGACCAGAGTGTTCCGTCTGCACCAGAGCCTGCGGTCCGGCTGGCCGCGGAGCGCCGTGGCAGCGCTGCCAGCGGCGTCTCGAGCGACGAACCCCGCAGCGTCATCGCAGCGCCAGCCGGGGTGTCGGGTGCATCTCATGCCAGAGCGGGTGGTCGCCTCGGCATCGTAGCCTCCGCGTCGCGAGGGCCAGCCGCTGCCAATTCACGCTGCCGGCCGAGCGGAGCCGCTCGTAGACCGAAGCACACCGCTGACCCTGCGAACGGCATCAGCTTTGACAGCTCGGTCACGTGAGGGTGATGATTGATCGGGGGAGTAGGGGCCCGGCACATTCGTTCCGTGCGGGCTCATGATTCTGGCCACGCGCGTCCGCCGTGGATTCCTCGGCGGCGTAGCGTTCTAACTCGAACTCATGGAACGGCAACGTCGCGCTGGGCCTCATTTGTCACGCGCATTCAATCGCATGGAGCAAGCTGTGCATACCGCGAGACGGCAGAACGAGCGTGGGCTGCGTCCCACCGAGGCAGCCGCGTACACGGCGATCGTACTTGGCTGCCTTCTGGGCCTGACTGCCGCGACTGAGGCACCGCCGAACTTCGAGGTGCCGCCGCTGCAGCCGGCATCCGAGCTGTTGCAGCCTGCGCTGGCGTCCGGGGCCGACTTCCACGTGGTAGATCCGGTCCAGAGCGATGGCCTGATGCATCGCTACGTCGTCGACAGCAAGTTTGGGCAATTCCCGGCCTATGGACGCGTTGCGCTGGCCATTCGCGTCCATGAAGTAGCCGCGCTGACGGAGCTGAACAAGACCTCGCCCGTGGCGGTGGTCGCGGGCGGCGTCAGCCGTGGAGTTGAGTCACAGGTTGAGACGGCGGTTGGAGTCGTCACCCACCCGGTCAAGGCGGTCACGGGAATTCCGAGAGGCATCGCCCACTTGTTCCACGGCTATGTGGATGAGGGGAAGGAGACCGTCGCCGATGCCAAGCGGTCCACATCGGCACCTGCGGCGGATGGCAGCGCCACGACGACCTCGGCGTCGGACAAGAGTGCATCTGCCGCCAAGCACTATGCGGCGAGGTACTTTGGCCTGACCGGCGCCGAGCGCCACTGGTACGAAAAACTCGGCGTCGATCCCTATACGGACAATGCGGTGTTGCGCGAGGCAATCCACAAGACGGCCAAGATAGACGCGGCGGCGGGGTTCGGCACCCGCTTCATCGGCATCCCTTCAATCCCCGGAATCGGCGACATTCATCAGGTGATGGATGCGGTCTACAAGGAAGATCCTGCGACGATCCGCGCCCGAACGAAGGTAACCCTCGCTGGCTACGGCCTCGAGCCGGCCGAGATCGACCGGTGGCAAAACGCGATCGTGCTCAGTCCGACCCGTCAGTTGCTGCTACTCAACTCCGCCGCGGCACTCGATGGAGTCGACGGGCGTGCCGAACTTTTTCGCCATGCACTCGGCCTCAAGTCCGTTGCCGAGGCGCAGGTCTACCTGCAAAGTGTCGCGCTGCTGGTCGTCGCGCACCGGAAGCAACCGGTCGCAGCGATTCTCCCGGGAGTGCGGCTACCGGCCGCGAAGCGCGCGGATGGCCACGTGATCGTCTGCGGCGCGTTCGAGGCGGTCTACTGGACAGAGGACGTCGCAAGGGGCGAGGGGCAGATTCGCGAGGCACTGCAGCCCGCCGGCGATGCAGTCCGCGAACTCTGGGTCACCGGAACCGTATCTGATACGGCACGCAACGCACTTCAGGGGAAGGGCTGGGATATCCACGAGGGTGTATCGGATCCGAGCGGCGACCCGCCAACCCACTGATGCGGGCCCGTTTCTCGTGGCGCACGCAAGCGCGGTTCGCGATATCGGCCAATGCGCGATGTGTCGCAGCCACCGCGCGCGCAACATCACCGCGTGATTGACGCATGCAGACGAACGCCTCAGGCGATACCCGCCCCGCCGGCAAGTCGCGACTCGAAACACTCGCCTTTGGCGCGATCGCGATCCTGGGTTACGGCGCCGTCGGCATGCTGCTGTACCTCGCCCGCGCCGCCTTCGTGCCGGTCGCGTTCTCGCTGCTCTTTGCCCTGGTGCTCTCGAGTCCGGTCGAATTCCTGCGTCGCTGCGGAGTCCCGCGCAGCATCGGTGCATCGCTGATACTGCTGGTCGTGACCGGCGTCGCCGGCGCGACCGTCGGCGCCATCTGGGCCCCGGCGCACGCCTGGGCCGCGGCCGCTCCCGATGCCATTCGGGTCGTCGAGCACAGGCTCGGCCCGATCGCCCGGGTTCTGGAACGCGTCGTCGTGGGCACGAATCCGGACGACACGCCGCGCAGCGCCTCCCGCGCGAGCGCGGCCGATGCGTTCGCAGTGAGTGCCTCCGGTGCGCTGATCGGCGACGCACCGGCCATCGCCACCAATGTCACGACGATCGTGATCCTGACGACCTTCCTGCTGGTCGGCGGGGCGCCGATGACGGCCCGGGTCGCCGCGACGCTCACGAGCGAAGGCAAGTCGGTCAAGGTGCTCAAGGTCATCGAGACGATGCGCAGCGAAGTGGCCCGCTACTATGCGACGCTCGCGATGATCAATCTCGGGCTCGGCGCGGCGACGGGAACCGCAACGGCGCTGCTCGGGCTGCCGAGTCCGCTCCTCTGGGGCACGATGGCAGCGGTACTCAATTTCATTCCGTACGTGGGCTCGGCAGTCACGCTCGCCGTGCTGACGCTGGTCTCGTTCGTGACCTTCGACAGCCTCGGCCACGTCCTCGCCGTCGCGGGAAGCTTCCTCGCGCTCGTGACGATCGAGGGCCAGATCGTCGAACCGCTGCTGATCGGTCGGCGGCTGAAGCTGAGCCCGATCGTCGTGTTTCTCGCGCTGTGGTTCGGCGGCTGGTTCTGGGGCATCGCCGGCATCATTCTCGCGATCCCGACGCTCGTTGCTCTCAAGGTCGCGGCCGAGCACAGCCGGAACGGCAGGATTCTCGTCGAGCTCCTGAGCCCGACGCCGCACAAGTACCGGATTACCCCGGGCAAGCCGGACGTTCCGCGGCCGGTCGACGGCACGCCCGACGGAAGTCCCTGACGCGCGACGGAGCGCCTGCGTGCGGCGCGTGGGCCGGAGGCTGGCAGCGCTGTTCCTAGCGTCGGCCTACGACATCGTAGCTGGCCCGGAACGTCGAGTCGCCGATGACGGAACGCTTCTCGGCGGAGTACTGGATCAGCCAGTCGCCGGGCTCGCCGTAGATGGGCTCGCGGTTGACGCCGACGATGACGAAGAAGCGCCCCGCCGTGACCTGCTTCGCCCGCACCTCGAGCGGCTTCTTGCGATAAAGACCGTCACGGCCAGGCTCCGTGCCTGGCAGCGCCTCGTACGTGGCATCGAAGCGTTCGCGTTGCACCGGCCACTCCTCGCCTTCGACGCCGCGACAGATCGCCGCGCCGGCCGCGTACGCCACCGGCCCTTCACGTGTCGCAATGACGCCAGGCGCGCCGGCGAATCTGACCGGGACGGGTATCGGCTTCTTCACGGCCGTGATCGCCGTTGCATCCGCGTACAGGTCCACGTCGTTCATGTTGACCACGGTCAGCCGCCGACGCTGAGCGGCACGGACTCCTGCAGCCGCATCCAGGTATCGGCCTCGAGCAGCAGCTCCTGCACTGCGGTCCAGACCAGATTCTCGAGCCTGTCGTCGGGCACGGCGCTCGAGGCGATGCTCTTCAGCTGCCCGCGGATCTGCGTCAGACGGTTCGCCATTCCCTCGGAGAGTGCAGCCACGCGATGGCTTTCACCCTGCGCGAGCAGTCCGCGCAGTCCGCCGCCGAGCGCCGGCAGACCGGTTGCGAGGAAGCGCAGGTAGTTGGACGGCAGATAGCGGCTGAGCCCGAGTGCCGTGGTGAGCGCTTCGAGGAAGAGCAGCGCCGTGCACACGATCGTGATGCCGAAGAAGCCGGTGCTCATGAGGCTGATGCGGCGCGCCAGCGCCTGCTCGAGGGCGGCCTTGTGCGTGTGGTAGTGGACCTGCTGCGCGAGCACGTCGTCCACGTACTGGACGTAGCCGGCGTAGAAGGCCGGATCGCGCAGGTTGAGACCGTTGGGGACCTGTCCGTCCCCGAGCCACGCGCACACGACGGTAATCTCCTCCTCGACGCCGATCTGGGTTCCGTGGCGGGCAGCGAATTGCTCGAACCAGTTCAGTCTGAAATCGGTGACCCAGGGCGCGACGAGCGGCAGGTAGCGCAGGTGCTCGGCGGTGCGGCGCGCGCGAACCCACCCCTCCTGCCACCGACCGCGCCGCATCGCGAGGTAGAGCACGAGGATCAGCACGACCAGGATCAGCTCGACCGCAGACAGGAGGCGCCCGTAGTGGCCGAAGCCGATCGCGGCGGCGGACACGATCACGGCGAACGGCGCAAACAGGTACATCATCCAGTAGCCGCCCTTGTAGTCGGCACCCAGGGTGCGCGCGGCGCCGGCGAACTGGCTGCGGTGATCCTCGAGCAGGCGGACCAGCGCCTGAATCTCCGGCGGCGCATCGACGATCGGCGGCGGCAATGCATCGTCGGCCTGGCCGAGGAGGAGCAGCCGGTGGCACGCCCTGTGCCACCAGCCGAGTCTCGCGCCCTGTCCGGCCACGACGTTCGGCACGGGCTTGGGTGCTGCGTCCGTCATGGCTGGCCCTCCGGATCGAACGCGGCCGGGAAGTGCGCATCGGCAACGCGCGGCTGCACCTTTGCGCCGACCTCGAGCAGGTGCGGCACGGCATTCACGTTGCCGATGTCCTGCATCGCGAGTATCTGCTGGGTCTCGAGGTCGACGCCGGCGGCCGCCAGCTCCGACGCGACCAGTGCGATGTTGTATCGCAGGTAGTGCAGCAGGCCGTGGGGTCCGCCCAGTTTGGGCGCGACCTCGCCGAGCGTGCGATCGATCGGGCGGGCCGTCGGGCTCGCCGACAGCCACTGCAGCACCGTTTCGACGAGTTCCATGGAGTCTCCCACCAGCTGGGGCACCAGCACTTTGGCCCAGTCGATGTTCGTGAAATTCTCCACCGACTCGACGGTCGTGGTCTTCGTGTAGAGGCCGGTGCCGACGGAGCACAGCAGCAGCTGTTCATGGCCGAGAGGCCAGCTGAGGCCGAAGCCGTCGAGCGTCGCCGCCATGAGGAGCTGCAGCGCCGGGTTGTTGTGGGTGCTGATCGCACCATCGACGAACATGCCCGACTGCAGGAACCGTACCTCGCCAATCCGCTTCGGCCGGAAATAGGTCGGCGCCGCGGTCGAGGCGCGCAGCAGCTCCCACAGCTTGAGGTGCCGGTTGCCCGCGGCGACACCACCGCCCTCGACGGCGCGGTCCTCGAAGTAGGGATTCGCCGGCAGATTGACGATCGGCCAGACGGACGCGGTGTCGATGCGCTTCGTGACGATCATGAGGCCGGTCCGGATGTCGGCGCTGTCGAGCGTCCGCTCGCCGAGGACCCGCATCAGGATCGTCTCCAGCGGCGTCGATGCGAACCGGCTGCCGAGTGCCCGTCCAATGGGGCCGAGACCCCAGTAGTGGTTCGGCTGAAACACGTCCACCGCGAGTTCGAGATAGGCATTCCTGACGTCGCTGACGCTCCAGCCGAGCGCGAGGAGTGTCGCGATCAGCGAGCCCGTGCTCGTGCCACCGATGAGATCGAAGTAATCGGACAGCAGGTAGTCCGGTCGACGATAACGGGCCCGGAGCAGCCGCTCGACGGCGTCCAGGTAGCCGAGCGTGATGAGGCCGCGGATCCCGCCGCCGTCGAGTGCGAGCAGCCGTTTCGGACCGGCTGCGGCGAGGCGTTCGGCGACGGAAGGCCGGCTCGTCATGTGGCCGGGAACGCCGTGACGCCGAGTGCCGCAGGCGGCTCGACGCGGAGGATGAAGCGGCGCGGCGTGACGCCAGGCGTGTGCGCTCGTTGTTGCACTGCAGTGTTCCAGCCAGAACTCATGTGCGGAGCCCGAGGCGATGAGCCTTCCTACCTTACCCCGACACGATGCGGCGGTCCGGCGCCACCCCCATCAACGTCCCGGGGACTTTCGGCACTACCTGCCGAAGTTCGACCGTCGGCGCAGTTTACACTTGGGTCCACCGGCTCCGGCCCTGCGGCGCCCGCGGGCTCCTAAGGCGCTGATTCCAAAGGTTGGAGGGGGCATGGCACACGTCGTGCATCGAATTCACCCACTAATCGGCCTGCAACGGCGTTCAGGTCGTCCTGTCGTTCGCCCCGGACATCTGACGCGGGGCACGTCCGGAACGGCAACAGGCGAGTCAGGGAGTCGTCACATGAGCATCCGCTTCTGCTGCGTGGTTTCCACCTCGATGCTGATTCTTGCGGCGGCGCCATCGGCCCATGCTCGCAGCATCCGCGTCGACTCGGGAAACTGGACCCAGTACTCGAGCGTCACTGAATCCGCTGGCGGCACCGTGAACATCGCAGGTGGCAGCGCGAACCCCGGAATCGGCGGTGGTACGCCGGTGTGGGCGTCGACCCTGCCCTCCGGTACGACGCTCGACGAAATCCAGAACGACTCGGGCCTGTTCGACGTCGACCCGTCGTCGAGCGTCGTGTACTCCTGGACCACGTGGAGCGCGCCGTACACGGCGGGCTTCATCAGCTGCCAGAATCCGCTCAGCAACTGCTCGGGAACGCCGATCGTCGCGCAGGTCGGCGTGTATTCGTTGTCGAACGACGCCAACAACCAGGGCATTTTCGACCTCAGCGGCAACCCGGTCGCGGGCGACACCGAGGTCGTGTTCAACTACTCGGGGGCGTGCCCGTCGTCGGCACAGCTGAGCCTCTTCGGCGAGACCTTTGCGTTCAACCCGGCGGCCGGCGCCCAGTGCGACCTGATCGCCAATCCCTCGAGCATCTACACGAATGACTTCCTGTTCACCTCGACCGGCGTCGAGTACGTCGACTGCGGCTGCACGGGGTCGGAAGACGGGGAGGTCGAACTCCAGAGCGGGCCTCCGCCCGGCTGGTCGCTGGTTGCAGCGACCGCGGTTCCGGAGCCAGGCACGCTGTCGCTGCTCGCTGCCGCGCTCGCCTCGATGATCTTCTACGCACGCCGCGCCACCCTCGCCGCGGCGCGCGGACGACGCGCGCGCTAGTTCCTCGCGCCGGAGCGCCGCGCGCGACGCCAGCGGCTGTGCAGCCGTCGCCCTCGGGACCTGCGACCGTCCGGTGCGGGCGTGCCGCGCCCAACCACCTCGGCGCCATTGCGGCCGTGACGCACCATCATCGGCGCGTATCGGGGACGGCGCTCATCGCTGCGGCCCGCTGGTCGAGGCGCAGCACGTAGAATCCGCCCGCACCGAAGCGCCTGACGAGCACGCCGCGCGCCCGGGCGAGAGCCGCGCGCGCCTCGTCGTAGCGCTGCTGCCGCGCCAGCAGGTCCGCGTTCACGGACTCCCACACGGCGTAACGCCATTCCTCTGCCGGGTTCGCGGCGAGCGGGTAATGCTTCTCGAGGAGCCCGTGCGCCTCTGCGAGGTCCCGCGCGGCGCCCCCGGTCTGGTTCGACCGGAGCTCGAGATCTGCGACGTTGACCAGCACCTGGTCGAGCAGCCAGTGGTCGCGCAGGCGCGCGATGGCAAGCGCCCGATCGAGCGCGCCCCGCGCGCGCACGGGGTCTCCCTTGTAGAGGAATGCCATCCCGAGGCTGTTCAGCGGCACGACCAGATCGTCGTGAGTCGGCTCCTTGAACTTCTCGTCCATCGCGAGCGCCCGCTCGAGCAGCGGCACCGCGTCGTCGACGCGGCCGGCCATCAGCTTCGATCGGCCGAGGTTGTTGAGGATCGTCGCCACCTGCGGGTGCTCGGGCCCGTAGACGGCCTGGTACACGGGCATCGCCTCCTGCCACTCGGCCGCGGCTGCGCCGTACTGGCCTGACTGGTAGAGGAGCGATGCGACGTTGTTCATCGACTGGGCCGTGAGCGCGTGGCGCAGGCCGAGGTGCTCCTTGCGTATCGCGAGTGCCTCGCGCATCGGTCCCTCGGCATCCGTGAGGCGGCCCTCGGAATAGAAGGCCTGCGCCAGCGTATCGAGCGTGCGCGACAGGAGCTCGGCCTCGTCGGGTCCGCGCCTGCGGTCGAAGGCGAGCGCGGCCTCGCACAGTCGCTCCGCCTCCTGGTACTTCTCGAGCTGCGTCAGCGCGTCGGCAAGATCGTCGCGCGCCTCGGAGATCAGGGGACTGTCGGCGGGCAGCCTCGCGAGGCCGACGTCCAGAGCCCGCCGCAGCAGGGCCTCGGCGCCGGCATAGTCGGATGCGTCATCGAGGACGGCGCCCGAGGCGATCAGCGTCCGCACCCGCGACTCCGGCGGCACGGAAACCGCCTCCTGGTCGCTGCGCGCCTGGGTGAGCAGCCGCTTCGCTGGCTCGTAGAGGCCGAGGCCGGTGTAGGCCTCGCCCATGGCGGTCAGGAGATCGGCGCGCACGCGCGGCTCGCGCGCGAGTCCGTGCCCGACCTCTTCCGCACCGCGGTCGAGCACCTCACGCACCGTGACGGACTTGCCGCGGTTCTCGTCGGGATCGGCCACCTTGAAGAGCGACACCATGAATCGCGACGTGCGTTCCGCCGTCGCCGACTCGGCCAGCGCCCGGTTGCGCTGCCCGACCGCGATCACGCCGGCGACGATCGCGACGATGCTGAGCACGCAGATGCTCGCGACGGCCGCACGCCTGAGCACCCGGTTGCGCCGGGCGCGGCGACGGGAACGCGTCGCGTACTCGGTGGCCGTGGCCGGCACCAGCCCTTCGCGCTCGAGCTGCGCGAGCGTCGCAATCTTGTCGGGCGCCGTGCCGAGCCAGCCGTCGGACCGACCGTGCGTCTCCCAGCCGTGGGCGTCGCGCTGCAGCTCGTCGCGGAGCCGCAGCAGCATCGATTCCTCGCGGAGCCAGGTCTGCACCCGCGGCCAGGACTGCAGCAGCGCCTCGTGCGCGAGGCACACGACCGGCGTCGTGCCGTGGCTGTCGGTGACCGCGAGGCGCGCCTCGACGAAGCGGTCGACGAGGGCCCGGGCGGGCGAGCCCGGGGGAAACGCCGTGAGGGGCGCATAGCGGCGGGTGGCCGAGCCGTCCTCGCCGACGCTCGTCAATTCCCGCATCACGCTGCGAAAGGTCGCGGCGTCCGCCCCGGCGGAGGCAACGAGGCCCTCGGCGACCGCCACCAGCGAGCCGCGCAGTCCGCCCGAGCCGTCGGCCGGCTTGTAGACGTCCCAGGCCAGCATCTTGCCTTCGCGCCGGTCGTAGAGCTGCGCGAGCGCGTACTCGAGCAGCGGCAGCGATTCCGGATTGCCCGTTGCATCACGGAGGATCTCGCGGTCGAGCGTCACGCCGTCGCGGTCCTCGAACTCGAGGCCCGCAGCGAGCGCGGGCTCGCGGATCATGTCGGCGAGCTCGTCGCCGTGCGGGGGAAGCAGGGTATACGGGATGCTGCGCCGCAATACCTCCATGATGGCGGCGTGGGATTCCAGCCGGTAGGCAAAGTCACTGCGTATGGTGGCCACGACCCACACAGTCGAGAGCGATGCCAGCGCGGCGAGGAGGTCGAGGAGCGCGGCTGCGTGGGTCGCAACTGACGGGAGCGTGAAGATCTCCTCCAGCTGATCGACGTACACGAGCAGGCGCACCTGGCCATGCATCTTCCGGACGTTGGCCTCGGCCGCGACGTAGGTCTCTATGCGGGCCGCTGCAGCGGCGGGCTCGCTCCGGAGCGCGGCGGCGAGCTGCTCGCCGTTCATGCCGAGCTGTGCGGCGACCGGCAGGGCGGCGAGCAGCTTCGCGGCGAGCGCACCGAACACGCCGGCATCGGTCCCGACGTCCGACGGCCGCGCGCTGACCGGTATCCAGGCGGCTATCCCTTCGACCGGCCGGTCGGCGAGGAACGGCAGGAGTCCCGCGCGGACGAGCGACGTCTTGCCGCTGCCGCTCATGCCTTCGATCAGCAGCAGCCGCGCACGCGTCCCGCTCTCGGTCTCCCTCAGCCGGCGCACCAGCTCGCTGACCGCCTGCGAGCGCCCGAAGAATACGTCCTGGTGCTCGGCGTCGAAGGCCTGCAGCCCGCGAAAGGGCGAGCCGTGCGTCCAGCGCGGCCGGACATGGTGCTCGCCGGACTTCTCGATCTCACGGGCAATCCACCTGCGCACGTGCTCGTTGAGGCGCCGTTCGAAGTCGGCGCCATCCTTGAAGCTGTGATGGGCGACGAGCACGGCGCCTTCCGCGTCGTAGAAGGCGCTCTTGCAGAACTCCTCGAGCTGGCGGTACTGGCGAAAGCGGTCCTCGGCATCGACGCTCGACAGGTCGACGTGCGGCGGCGCCTTTTTCCTGTAGATCAGGAGGTTAGGGCGCCCGTATTTCTCGAACGCGGCGAGCGCGTCCTTGACCTCGAACTCGGTACCGGTAGGCGGCGGACGGCCCGGGTCACCGACGTAGCTCTTCGGCAGCCGGGTGCCGAGGCGCGCCCAGAGGATGCTGACGACGAGGTCGCACTGCGACGGAAGCGGGATCTGCTCCTGGAAGCCGGCATGCGCAAAGAGCAGCTCGTGCTCCCAGAGGATGACCTCGAGAGCCACCGCGTCCGCGAACTCGCTCGCCACGCGCCTGAAGATGCGCCCGGCCAGCGCGCGTTCCTCCGCCACGTCTCCGGGCGAGGAGATGAAGACCCGTAATTTGAGTGCCTGGCCCACCGTGATCCCCCCGAGCCCTCGCCCGTACGATCATAAGCCGGCCGGTGCAGGCCTAGATACCGGGTCCCGATGCGTCGTGCATCCTGCAACTGGCTGTCGTGTATGCTCGATCGAGGGGGCGCGGGCGCTGCAACCGGCGCTGACGGGGAGACGCAGTGGCACGCTGGCAAGGTCGGATTCCGCTGTTTGTCGGGGTCAGCGGTCACCGTAGCCTGCACCCGGAGGACGCGCTCGCCGTTCGGGAACGGCTGCAGCCGTTTCTCGACGGGCTGCGAGCGTCGCTGCCCTCGACGCCGGTCGTCGTCGTGTCGCGGCTCGCCGAGGGCGTCGACCAGCTGGTCGTGTCGATCGCGGTCGAGTCCGGCTGCGAGTCGGCGTATGTGCCGCCGGTCGACCGCGACGCCTATCGTGCCAGCTTTCAAAGCGACCCCGCACGGGCCGAGTTCGACCGGCTGTCGGCCCTGAGCACGCTCCAGGATCCCGGAAGCGGGCACCCGGGCGAGGTTCCGCTCGAGCGCGGCTACGCGCTCGCCGGCCACTACATCGCCCGCCACGCCACGATCCTGCTCGCGGTGTGGGACGGCGCCGGGCCAGCCGAGCACGGCAATACCGCTGACGTCGTTCGCATGCGCGCGTCTGCCTGGATCGGCCCCGGCACCGGCGCGGTCTACCATCTTCCGCTCAGGCCGCGCGAACCGCGGTCCGATCAGCCGCAACCCCGGATCGATCCCGTGGACGGGCGCACGCCGGATATCGCCGCCGCCGCGCAGGAGCTGTCGGCGGCGCACGCCATCGAGGCGTCGGGCTGGGAGCACGTCGAGGAATTCAACAGGGCCGTGCTCGCCGCCGGCCACCGCATCACGGAGCTCGGCGCCGCGCACCCCTTTGAATTCGTCACCGACGCCCGCTTCAATGCCGTTGCAATGGTACTGACGGCGGCGAGAACGCTCGCCGCGGACCTGCAGTCC
>Ga0181519_10000114_pt1 | contig 69423 bp, 65 predicted proteins | sample PEATcosm2014_Bin_26_FD_121102 | JGI IMG/M metagenome (GOLD analysis project Ga0181519, IMG submission 121102) | Peatland microbial communities from MTU Mesocosm Facility, Houghton, MI, USA - PEATcosm2014_Bin02_10_metaG | ecosystem: Environmental > Terrestrial > Soil > Wetlands > Peat | place...
ACGCCCATGTGCTCGGCGAAGGTCGCCATGACCTCGTCGCCCTCGTTGCGACGCAAGAGCCCGTGGTCGACGAAAACGCAGGTGAGCTGCGCGCCGATGGCCCGGTGCAGGAGCGCCGCGACCACCGAGGAGTCGACGCCGCCCGAGAGGCCGAGCAGCACCTGGTCGCCGCCGACCTGCGCGCGCACGCGCTCGATCGCATCGCGCGCGATGTGGCCTGCGTCCCAGAGCGCATCGCAGCCCGCGATCTCGCGCACGAAGCGCTCGAGCAGGCGCGTGCCCTGCAGCGTGTGCGTCACCTCCGGATGGAACTGCACGCCGAAGTAGCGGCGCGCCGGGTCCTCCATGGCGGCGATCGGGGCATTCGCCGAGCGGCCGGTGACGTGAAAGCCCGGGGGCAGCGCCTCGACGCGGTCGCCGTGACTCATCCAGACGTCGAGCACGCCGCCCGCCGCGCCCGCCCGGTCGGACAGCCCGCCGAGCAGCAGCGAGTCGCTGCCCGCCTCGACCTCGGCATAGCCGAACTCACGGTGGCTCGAGGGCACGACCCGGCCGCCGAGCTGTGCGGCCATGGTCTGCATGCCGTAGCAGATGCCGAGCACCGGCACGCCGAGGCTGAACACCGCGTCCGGGGCACGCGGCGCCGCATCGACGGTGACCGACTCCGGGCCGCCCGAGAGGATGACGGCGCGCGCGCCGAAGGCGCGCACCGCGGCGGCGTCGATGTCCCAGGGGTGAATCTCGCAGTAGACGCCCAGCTCGCGCACGCGCCGCGCGATGAGCTGCGTGTACTGCGCACCGAAGTCGAGGATCAGGATCCGGTGGGCGTGGATGTCGCGCGGGTTCGAAGTCGGGACGGCGGGCTTTGGGCTCACGGTTCAGCTGATCCGGTAGTTCGGAGCTTCCTTGGTGATCGTCACGTCGTGCACGTGGCTCTCGCGCACGCCGGCGTTGGTGATACGCACGAAGCGCGGCTTCGACCGCAGGTCCTCGATGCTGGCACTGCCCGTGTAACCCATGGCGGCGCGGAGGCCGCCCGCCAGCTGGTGCAGGATCGACACGACGCTGCCCTTGTAGGGCACCCGGCCCTCGATGCCTTCCGGCACGAGCTTCTCGAGCTCGGTGGTCGTGTCCTGGAAGTAGCGGTCGGAGGACCCGTGGCGCTGCGCCATCGCGCCGAGCGAGCCCATGCCGCGGTAGGACTTGTACGAGGCACCCTGGTACAGCTCGACCTCACCCGGCGATTCCTCGGTACCCGCGAACAGGCCGCCGATCATCACCGAGTGCGCACCGGCCGCGAGCGCCTTGGCGAGATCGCCCGAGAAACGGATGCCGCCGTCGGCGATCAGCGGCACGTTGCTCTTGGCGAGCGCCGCTGCGACGTTCGCCACCGCGCTGATCTGCGGCACGCCGACGCCGGCGACGATGCGCGTCGTGCAGATCGAGCCCGGGCCGATGCCGACCTTGACGCCGTCGGCGCCTGCGTCGACGAGCGCGAGCGCGCCTTCGGCCGTGACGATGTTGCCGCCGATGACGTCGAGGTCCGGATAGGCCTTCTTGACCCGCGTCACCATCTCGAGGACACCGCGCGAGTGGCCGTGCGAGGTGTCGACCACGACGACGTCGACGCCTGCCTCGCGCAGCTGCGCGATGCGGTCGAGGGTATCGGGGCTGGTGCCGACCGCGGCACCGACCCTGAGGCGGCCACTGCCGTCCTTGCAGGCACGCGGAAACTCGGTCGCCTTCTGGAAGTCCTTGACGGTGATCATGCCCTTCAGCCGCCCGGCGGCATCGACCACCAGCACCTTCTCGATGCGGTGCCGGTGCAGCAGCAGCAGCACCTCGTCCTTCGGCGCGTTCTCGCGCACCGTCACGAGGCGCTCCTTCGGCGTCATCACGCTCGCGACCGGCGCGTCGAAGCGCTGCTCGAAGCGAAGGTCGCGGTGGGTGACGATGCCGACGACCTCACAGTCGGTGGTCACGACCGGCACGCCCGAGATTCCCTTGGCGCGCGTCAGGTCGATGACCTCGCGGATCGTCTTGTCGGGGGTGACCGTGATGGGGTCCGAGATCACGCCGCTCTCGTACTTCTTGACGCGCAGCACCTCGCGCGCCTGCGCGGCGGCGCTCATGTTCTTGTGCACGATGCCGATGCCGCCTTCCTGGGCGATCGTGATCGCGAGGCGCGCCTCGGTGACGGTATCCATCGCCGCCGACACGGTCGGCAGGTTGAGGCGGATGTTGCGGGTGAGGCGCGTCGACAGGTCGACTTCGCGCGGCAGTACCTCGGAGTACGCCGGTACCAGCAGTACGTCGTCGAAGGTCAGTGCTTCCTGGTCGATTCGCATGGACAGCCCTCTGCCGCGGGATCCTGCGGCGGGGCCGTTGCGTTGCTTACTCGCTCCGCCGGGGACGCTTGAGTAAAGCGGCGCATTGTACTCGTCCGGGCGCTTCTGGTAAACCCGCGACACCGCATTCGGAGGTCCACGCCCGCGGCCTGCACGGCCACGCGGCGTGGGCACCGCCGCACCGCCAGCAGGAGGACGCCGTGAACCCCGCGCAGACTTCCCGTGATCGCCAGTTGGCGGGCCGATGCCTGTGCGGCGCGGTCGAGTACCAGGTCGCCGATGCGTTCCGCTACGCGGCGCTGTGCCACTGCCCGGACTGCCGGCGGAGCACGGGCTCGGCGTTCAAGCCGTTCGCCGGAATCGAACGCGAGCGGCTTCGCGTCACGCGCGGCGCCGACGGCCTCATGCGCTACGGCGACGCCGCCGGCCACGACGCCCATTGCCGCCGCTGCGGGTCGCTGCTCTATTCGCTGGTACGGGACGGCAGCTTCGTGCACGTCGCCATGGGCACGCTCGTCGATGCGCCGTCGCTGCGGCCGACGCACCACATCTTCGTCGGCTCCAAGGCGCCATGGTTCACGATCAGCGACGGCCTGCCGCAGTACCTGGCACACGCGCCTGCGGGTGCCGGCGGCTAGGCGCTAAGATGGCGCATGCGCCCGCCGCCCGAGCAGAAGCCGTTCCGCGAGGTATACAGCGTCAGCCGCCTCAACCGCGAGGCGCGCCTGCTGCTCGAGACCGGCCTGCCCGCCCTGTGGGTCGAGGGCGAACTGTCGAACGTGGCGCGGCCGTCCTCCGGCCACTGGTACTTCACGCTCAAGGACGCTGACGCCCAGGTGCGCTGCGCGATGTTCCGCAGCGCCAACGCCCGGGTCCGGGTCGTGCCGCGCGATGGCCTGCAGGTGCTGCTGCGCGCGCGGGTGAGCCTGTACGAACCGCGCGGCGACTACCAGCTCATCGCCGAGCACCTCGAGGAAGCGGGCGAAGGCGTCCTGCGGCGGCGCTTCGAGGAACTGAAGGCGCGCCTCGCGGCGGAGGGGCTGTTCGACGCGGCGGCCAAGCGGCCGCTGCCGCGGCTGCCGCGCCGCATCGGCGTCATCACGTCGCCGACCGGCGCCGCGATCCGCGACATCCTGCACGTGCTCAGGCGCCGCTTCCCGGCCGTGCCGGTCATCCTCTATCCGGTGCCGGTGCAGGGCGCGGCCGCGGCCGGCGCGATCGCGGCGGCGCTCAGGCTCGCGGGCGAGCGCGCTGAGGCGGACGTCCTCATCGTCGCGCGGGGCGGCGGCTCGCTCGAGGACCTGTGGGCCTTCAACGAGGAAGTGGTGGCGCGCGCGATCCGCGCCAGCCGCATTCCCGTCGTCACCGGTGTCGGTCACGAGGTCGACTTCACGATCGCCGACTTCGCCGCCGACGTGCGCGCGCCGACGCCGTCCGGCGCGGCCGAGCTCGCCGTCCCCGACGCAGCGGAGTGGCGCCGCCAGCTCGACGGCGCGGCGGCGCGTCTCGCGACTGCGGCCGGGCGCCGCCTCGCGCGCGCCGCCGAGCGCCTCGCCTGGCTCGTCGGGCGCCTGCGGCGGGTGCACCCGCGCGAGCGCCTGGCACGCCGTGCGCAGCGGCTCGACGAGCTCGAGGCGCGCATGCGGCGCGCACTCGTGCAGCGACTCGCGGCGAGCCGCGCGCGCCTGCTGGCCGCGAGCCGCACGCTGAATGCCGTGAGCCCGCTCGCGACGCTGGAACGCGGCTACTCGATCCTCGTGACCGCCGACGGGCGGCTGGTGCGGGCCGCGCGCGAGGTGGCGGTGGGCGCGCCGGTCGTCGCCCGTACCGGGCATGGCACGGTGCACGCGACCGTGACCCGCACCGAGGATTGACCGTGGCCGCGGTCAGCGGCCGCGCGTGTGGCGCATCAGCCGCTGGCGCTTCTTGCGCTGGCGCTCGTTGAGCTCGTTGCGGCGCCCGGCGAACGGATTGCTGTCGGAACGGAACTCCACCTTGACCGGCGTGCCGTGCAGGCGGAATGCCTCGCGGAAGGTGTTCACGAGATAGCGCCGGTAGGCCTCCGGCACGTGCTGCACCTGGTTGCCGTGCACGACGATCACCGGCGGGTTGCGTCCGCCCTGGTGGGCGTAGCGCAGCTTGATGCGCCGGCCGCGCACCAGCGGTGGCTGGTGTGCCTCGAGTGCCTTCTCGAGCACGCGCGTCAGCTCGGGCGTCGCCAGGTCCTTGAGCGCCGCCTGCGCCGCCTTGCGTGCAGCGCCGAGGAGATCGCCGACGCCGCTGCCGTGCAGCGCCGAGATGAAGTGCTGCGGCGCGAAGTCGAGGAACGGCACCTTGAGGGCGAGCTGGTTCTTGATGTGGTCGCGCTGGTCGGGCGGGATGTGGTCCCACTTGTTGATCGCAAGGATCAGCGCGCGGCCCCGCTCGGCGACGTGGCCGAGCAGCGTCGCATCCTGCTCGGCGATCGTCTCGTGCGCATCGAGCACGCCGATCACCACGTGCGCCTCGTCGATCGCCTGCATCGCCTTGATCACGCTGAACTTCTCGACTGCCTCCTCGACGCGCGCCCGGCGCCTGACGCCTGCGGTGTCGATCAGGACGTAATGCCGGCCGTCGCGCTCGAAGGGCACGTGCACGCTGTCGCGGGTGGTGCCCGGCTGGTCGAAGGCGACCAGGCGCTCCTCGCCGATCATCCGGTTGATCAGCGTCGACTTGCCGACGTTCGGCCGGCCGACGACGGCGATGCGGATGGCCTCGGGGGTGCCGGTCTCGGGCTCGGCGTCCGGCACCCCGGCGGCGAGGCCGGCGAGCATGTGGCTGGCGAGGGTATCGATGCCCTCGCCATGCGCCGCGGCGATCGCGACCGGCTCGCCGAGGCCGAGCGAATGGAACTCGAGCGCCGCGACCTCCGGATCCTTCCCCTCGCACTTGTTGGCGGCCACGATGATCGTCTTGCCGAGGCGGCGCAGCCGTTCGGCGACGTAGATATCCTCGGGCGTGGGACCGGAGCGCGCATCGACCACGAATACGACCCGATCCGCCTCGAGGACGGCGCGCTCGGTCTGCGCCGCCATCAGCGCCTCGACGCCGGCCGGCGCGGCCACGAGCCCGCCCGTGTCGACGACGATGTAACGGCCGCCACGCCGGCCGAAGCCGTACTGCCGGTCGCGCGTCAGCCCCGGCAGGTCCGCGACCAGCGCGTCGCGCGTTCCGGTGAACACGTTGAACAGCGTCGACTTGCCGACGTTGGGTCGCCCGACGAGCGCGATGACGGGCAGCATGCGTGGCGCCGCGGTCCCATCACTTCTTGTGGGCGCGGAACGCCCACAGGCGGCCGGCGTCGTTCTGCACGTAGACGACCCCGTTCGCGACCAGCGGCGCGTTGGTGATGCGCTCCTTCTTCTTGGTCGGCATGCGCGCGATGATCTCGCCGCTGTCCTTGTCGAGCCAGTGCACGAACCCCTCAAAGTCCGCCACCACGACGGCGCCGCCGTCGATCACCGGTGTCGTCAGGCCGCGGCGGATCAGCTTGTCCGTGTCCCAGATCGGCGTGCCGTCGCGGCGCCGGAGCGCCTGCACCGAGCCCTCGGCCGTCGTGATGTACAGAATCTCGCCGTCGAGCACGAGGCCGCGGTAGCTCGACAGCTCGCGCGACCACCACACCTGACCCGAGTCGAGCGCCAGCATCGCAACCCGACCCTGGAAGCCCGCGACGAACACGTCGTGCCCCGATACCTCGATGCGGCCGTCGATGTCGACCAGGCGCTCGAGTTCCGTCTTGCCGCGCGGCGGGCTGATGCTCGCCTCCCAGAGGAGGTCACCGTTGTTGATGCTGTACGCCGCCACCTTGCCGTTGTCGAAGCCGCACACGACGGTGTCCCCGGCGATTGCCGGTACCGCCGTGCCGCGCAGGCTGAGGCGCGGCACCTGCTGCTCGTTGCTCCAGAGCTCGCGCCCGGTGTCGAGCGCGAGCGCGCGCACGCGACCGTCGACGGTGCGCACGATGACGGACTGCGGCCCGATCACCGGCTGCGCCAGCACCTCGCCGCTCGTGCGGATCAGCCAGCGCCGCGCGCCGGTCGCGGCGTCGAGAGCGAGCACCTGGCCGTCGCTGGTGCCGGTGACCACGAGTCCCGCGCCGACGCCCGGCCCGGCCGACAGGCCCAGCTTCGAGTTGACGCGCCAGAGACTGCGCCCGGACAGGGCGTCGAAGGCGTGCACGCTGCCATCGGGTCCCGCCGCGTAGATGCGCTTGTCGTCGGCTGCCGGCGCGAGCGCGAGGCGCAGCGCGCGATCCTTGCCACCGAGGCTCGCGTCCCACAGCCGCTGCACCGAGAGCTTCGCGGCGAACGGCACCAGCGTCGCCGGCGGCGCCACGTCCTTGTCCTTGTCGCAGCCCACGAGCAGCGCCGCGAGGGCGAGCCAGCCGGCAGCAAGTCTCGCCACCACGGACCGGCTCACGGCTTACCCCCGCCGGTGGCTGTGGCTGCGGGCGTGGCCGCGGCCGGCGGCACCCCGAGCGCCGCGATCTTGAGTTCGACGAGCTCGCGGTTGATGGCGCCGCGTGTCTTCGCCTCGAGCGCCGCGCGCCAGGCGGTCAGCGCGCCGCTCTTATCGCCCTTGTCCGCCAGCACGTCGCCGCGCACGTCGGCGTAGGCCGGATCGTTGCCGCCGGCGGGGCCACCGGCGAGCGTCGCGAGCGCGAGGTCGGGCTTGCCCTCGGCGCGCTCGACGCGCGCGAGCCTGAGGCGCGCGATGGTGCGCAGGTCCGGGTCGCGGGCTCCCTTCTCGAGTGCCTCGAGGCGGCGCGCCGCCTCGTCGAGCTTGCTCTGCTCGACATCGAAGCGCGCGATCGCCAGTTCGAGGAGGTCGACGTAGGGCGCCCGCGAGTAGCCGGACTTGAGCTCGGCGGCGATGCGCACCGCGCCCTCGTGGTCACCACGCGACAGCGCATCGAGGCCGAGCGCGTACTTCTGGCCCGCGTTCAGCGCCTGGTTGTCCTGCCAGCTGTGGTACTGGCGCCAGCCGTAGATCAAGGCGAACGCGATCGCCAGCCCCGCGAGCGCCGACGGCAGGTACTCCTTCGCCTTGGCGCGCAACCAGTCGATCCGCTCGCGGTCTGTCAGATAGTCTTCCACGTCGCTCTCCCGCCTCTGTTGCGCCCGTTACGGGCGGCGATCTTGACGACCGCTGTTCGCCGCGTCCACCTGCGCCGGGCTGCCGAGGAGCAGCGCGATGCGCTCCGGCAGACCGTCGAGCGGACATTGTTCCTGGCCACCCGCGCCGCGCAGCGCCTTGACGGTAGCCACGCCCTTCGCGAGCTCGTCGTCGCCGAGCACCACTGCCAGCTCAGCGCCGCTCTTGTCAGCGCGCTTGAACTGCGACTTGAAGCTGCCAGCGCCGAGATCGGCCTCGACGCGCAGCCACGGCAGCTGGTCGCGCAGCCGCTCGGCGAGCGCGAGTCCCGCCGCCGCCGCCGCCTCGCCCGCCAGCACACAGTACACGTGCGGCTGTTCGGCAGCGGCGGCAAGGCCAAGTTCCTGCATCAGCAGAATGATCCGCTCGATGCCGAGGGCCCAGCCGATCGCCGGCGTCGGCTCGCCGCCGAGCACCGCGACCAGCCCGTCGTAGCGCCCCCCGGAGCAGATCGCGTTCTGCGAGCCGAGCGCGTCGGTGGTCCACTCGAACACGGTGCGGCTGTAGTAGTCGAGCCCGCGCACCAGGCGCGGGTTGAGTACGTAGGGCACGCCGGCAGCCTCGAGTCGCGTGCGCAGGCCCGCGAAGTGGACGCGCGAGCCCTCGTCGAGGTAGTCGCCGAGCAACGGCGCGGCCGCGATCAGCGCGGCGAGCGCGGGGTTCTTGCTGTCGAGGATTCGCAGCGGGTTGCCCTCGAGCCGGCGGCGGCTGTCGGCGTCGAGTTCGTCGACATGCGCCGTGAAGTACGCCTTGAGCGCCTCGCGGTAGCTCGCGCGCGACTCCGGCGTGCCGAGCGAATTGAGCTCGAGCCGCACGCGGCTGATGCCGAGTTCGCGCCACAGGCGCGCCGACATCAGGATCAGCTCGGCATCGACGTCCGGGCCCTCGTAGCCGATGGCCTCGGCGTCGACCTGGTGGAACTGGCGATAGCGCCCCTTCTGCGGCCGCTCGCCGCGGAACATGGGCCCGAGCGTGAACACGCGGTGCCGTTGGTTGTGCAGCAGGCCGTTCGAGATCGCCGCCCGCACGATGCTCGCGGTCGCCTCGGGCCGCAGCGTCAGGCTGTCGCCGTCGCGGTCCTCGAAGGTGAACATCTCCTTCTCGACGATGTCGGTGTACTCGCCGATCGCACGCTTGAACAGCGCCGTGCGCTCGAGCAGCGGCACCCGGATCTCGCTGTAGCCATAGCGCGCGAACACATTGCGCGCGGCTGCCTCGACCCGCCGCCACCAGCGCGCCTCGTCGGGCAGCACATCGTTCATGCCGCGCAGCGGCTCGATCGTCTCGGTCACGTCTTGGATCCGTCCTCAGCAGTTAAGTCGTGGCGCCGTCGGTGGCGATCACGAAGCGGGCAGTCGGGCCCGAACGGCGCTGCGCCGGCACGCTGACCGGGTGCTCGCCGACCTGCAGCCGGACGCCATCGGCATAGCCGAGAAACACGCGCCAGGGTCCGGGCCCGGGCAGCGCGCGGTGCTCGCCGGTGCGCACCAGGTCGTAGAGGAGCCGTGCGCCGCCCGGCGCATAAACCTCGACCCAGCAATCCCGGACGCCCGTGACGACGAGGCTGCCCGCGGCTGCGACGGCACCCGTTGCGAGGCGCGCCGCCGCGGGCCGGGTGGCGGCCGGCGCTGGCCGCTGCACGGCTGCCGGAGCGGGCGCCGGCACGGACGGGGCCATGGGCGGCTCGTCCGCAGCCTCGGCAGCGCGCTCGGCCGTGGTCGGCTCGGCGGCCGCCGCCGGCGGCGGGAGCGCTGCGGCCGGCGTTGGCGCTGGCGCCGTGCTCTGCGCCGCGGGACTACCCGCATGCGGTGCGCGCGTCGACCACCACCAGAACGACGCCGCGACCAGCGCGAGCGCGGCGACGCAGACCGCGAGCAGCCGCAGCTTGGTCAGGTCGCGCGGCGGGTGCGCGGCGCTCGTCAGCGGGATGTGCGATGGCGCCGTCGGCCCGCCCTCGATCACCTCGTAGGCCGCGACCACCTCGCCAGCGGGCAGCTCGAGGTAGCTCGCGTATTTCCGCAGGAAGCCGCGGGCGTACACCGGTGCGTCGAACACCGCGTAGCGGTCCGCCTCGAGCGATTCGATGACCCGCGTGTCAACGTGCAGCGCTTCGCTGACGGCCGCAACGCTGAGGCCCCTGCCCTCGCGCGCCACGCGCAGCATTGCGCCCGGCCCGGCGGCCGGCACTCGCGCGGCGTCGGCGCCAGACTCCGCGGCGGCCAGGGTCATTCGTTGCCCTTCGGATCGTGCAGGTCGCGCGCCTGCGTCGAGTCCGGAAAATCGTGCTCGAGGCGCTTGGCGTAGCGCGTCTCGGCGTCACGGTCGCCGAGCTTGCGCTCGATGCGCACGCCGAGCAGCAGCACGTCGGGCGTCGCCGGGGTCGAGCCGAGGTAGCGCTCGAGGAAGGCGCGCGCGGCCATCGCCGCGTCACGCGCGAGCGACAGGTCCGCCATCTGCAGGAGTGCATCCGGGTAGTCGGCACGGATGCCGAGCGCCTTGCGGAACAGGTCCTCGGCACGCTGCACCTGGCCCGCCTGGCGCGCGCACACGCCGGCGTTCGAGTAGGCGCTCTCCGGCGTCGTGTAGGAGGGGTTCTTGGCCGCCTTCTCGAACAGCTTGAGACCCTTGTCGTACTTGCCGTGGCGGCACAGGAACACGGCGTAGTTGTTCTGCATGTCCGGATCGTCAGGCGCGAGGCTCACGGCCTTGGAGAAGAACCGGTCGGCCTTGTCGGTCTCGTTGAGGCGCTCGTACACGAGCCCCGCCGAGCTCTGCACGACCGGGTCGCGCGGGTTCTCCTGCAGCGCCTTCTCGATCTTCTCGCGCGCCGCGACCACGTCGTTCTGCTTCAGGTAGGCGACCGCGAGCGAGGTGTTGTAGTTCGCCGCCCGCACCATGGACGGCTGGCGGCTGTCCGTCGGATCGGCGGCGAGCGCCGCGGCCGAGGCCGCGACTGCCGCAATAACGAGGCTCAGGCGCATCATGCTTCCACCGTCACTGGAATCATCTTGGAACCGAGCCGCACCGTGGTGCGATCGTGGACCTGTCCCGCGAGCTGGCCGCAGGCGGCGTCGATGTCGTCGCCGCGCGTGCGGCGCACGGTCGCCGTCACGCCGCGGCCGTTCAGGTAGTCGCGGAACGCGCTCACCACCGGCTGCGGCGAGCGGCGGTAGCCGGTCCCCGGAAACGGGTTGAACGGGATGAGGTTGACCTTGGCATCGTGCCCGGCGAGCAGCGTCGCCAGCTCGCGCGCATGCTCCGGCTGGTCGTTGACGCCGTCGAGCAGCACGTATTCGAAGGTGATGCTGCGGCCGTTCTGCGCTTCGAGGTAGTGCCAGCAGGCCGCGAGCAGCTCGCGGATCGGATGGCGCCGGTTGATCGGAACCAGCTGGTCGCGCAACGCATCGTTCGGCGCATGCAGCGACACGGCCAGCGCGACGTTGGTGTCTTCCGCCAGCCGGTAGATCTGCGGCACGAGACCCGAGGTCGACAGCGTCACGCGGCGCCGCGACAGGTCGAAGCCGCGGTCGTCCATGAACAGCCTGAGCGCCGGCAGCACGTTCCGGTAGTTGGCGAGCGGCTCGCCCATGCCCATGAGCACCACGTTGGTGATCGCGCGCTCGCCGCCCGGTCCGACGCCGAGCGCGCGGCTCGCGAGCCACACCTGGCCGACGATCTCGGCCGCCTCGAGGTTGCGGTTGAAGCCCTGCGCACCGGTCGAGCAGAACGAACAGTCGAGCGCGCAGCCGACCTGCGAGGAGATGCAGAGCGTGCCGCGGCCGGGCTCCGGGATGAACACCGTCTCGATGGCCTGCGCACGCCCCTTGGACTCGCCGGCCTTGAGCAGCCACTTGCGCGTGCCGTCGCTCGAGGCGTGCTCGCTAGCGATCTCGGGCGCACGCACCTCGGCGACGGCCGCGAGCCGGGCGCGGAACTCCTTGCCGAGGTCCGTCATCGCCTCGAACTCGCCCACGCGCCGCTTGTATATCCAGGTCAGGAGCTGGCGGGCGCGGAACGGCTTCTCGCCGAGCGCCACGACGAACGCCTCGAGTTCGGGCGGTGTCAGCCCGAGGAGGTTGGTGCGCGTCGCCTGCCCGCCCATGACTTTATCCCGGCGCGCTCAGCGGGCGCGCGGGCAGAGTTCCGTCTGGCTGAAGAAGTATGCGATCTCCTGCGCGGCGTTCTCGGCCGAGTCGGAGCCGTGCACGACGTTCTCCTCGATGCTGCTCGCGAGGTCGGCGCGGATCGTGCCCTTGTCGGCCTTCTTCGGGTCGGTGGCGCCCATGATCTCGCGGTGCTTCGCCACCGCATTCTCGCCCTCGAGCACCTGCACGACGACGGGACCCGAGGTCATGTAGCGGCACAGGTCCTTGAAGAACGGGCGCTCGCGGTGCACCGCGTAGAAGCCCTCGGCCTCGCTCTGCGTCAGGCGGCGCATGCGCGCGGCGACGATCCTAAGACCCGCCGTCTCGAAACGCCGGTATACCTCGCCGATCAGGTTCTTCTGGACACCATCGGGCTTCACGATCGACAGGGTGCGCTCAAGCGCCATGATCAACCTCGCGGAAGAATGGAACGGGCGGCGACGGGGGCGGCCGGCACGCCGGACCACCCCTCACCGGGACCGCCCATTCTATAGGTCGTGAGGTATCCCCCGCAACGCGAGAGCGCACGGAAGTCGGCGGGAATTAAGGATTTTTCCCCGCCCGGACGAGGCCATCTACAGCGAGAAGCTTTCCCCGCAGCCGCATTCCGCCTTGGCCTTCGGATTGCGGAACTTGAAGGCCTCGCTGAGGCCCTGCTTGATGAAATCGACCTCGGTGCCGTCGACCAGCGGCAGGCTCGCTGCATCGACCACGATCTTCACCCCGCGGTCCTCGAAAACCGTGTCCGAGGGTCCGAGTTCCTCGGCGTAGTTGACGACATAGGCGTAGCCCGAGCAGCCGGTGCGCTTGATGGCGAGCCTGAGACCGAGGCCGTGGCCCCGGGCAGCGAGGAAGCTGCGGACCCGGTCCGCGGCGGCAGACGACAAGGTGACAGACATGGCGGTTGGCAACCCTCCGGATTATGTCGGGCAGCAGACACCCCGATTCTAAGGAGAGCCGCGGCGAAGTGTGAGGAAAGCGTCACGAATTGCATCTTGGATCACGAAAAGACGCCCGAGTTTCGTCTCCGGCGCCCCAATCCGGGCCGCGAGCCCGGCAACGTCGGGCCCCTGCCCCTCGAGCGGCGTCCCGGGCAGCTCCGCGGCGGCGATCGCGGTCGCCGCGATCGTGTGCGGGCAGCCGCGGACCTGGTAGCGCGCCTCGAGCACCCGGCCGCCACCGACCCTGAGGTGGAAGCGCACGTGCGTGGCGGAGAGCGGCTCGCGGGCCTCGCCCGCGACCCAGCCCTCGCCGGCGCCTGCCCCGCCCTCGGCCTCCCGAAAGAGTCGCGCGACGAGCTCCGAATAGCCGCCGGCACCGCTCATGCGGGCGAAAGGGCGCGCAGCCGCGTGACCGCTGCCTGCACGCGGGCGCCGGCGGCATCGACGTCGGCGGCGGTCGTCGGCCGGCCGAGGCTGAGGCGGAGCGACGCCTGGGCGAGCGCATCGCTCCGACCGAGCGCGCGCAGCACGTAGGACGGCTCGCCACTCTCGGCGCTGCAGGCCGCGCCGCTTGCCGCGACCACGTCGCCGAGGGCGTACAGCAGCGACTCCCCGTCGACGCCCTCGACCGAGAAATTGAGGATGTGCGGCGCGCGGCGCACGGCGTCGCCGTTGAGGAGCACGCCGGGAAGGGCGGCGATCCCGGCCCACAGGCGCTCGCGCAGCGCCGCGAGGCGCGCCATCTCCGCGACCCCCTCGGCCGCGGCGAGCCGAAAGGCCTCCCCCATGCCGACCAGCTGGTGCACGGGCAGCGTGCCCGACCTGAGCCCACCTTCCTGGCCGCCCCCGAACTGCAGCGGTACGAGTGCCGGCCGCGGCAGGCGCCGGACGTAGAGCGCGCCCACGCCCTGCGGTCCGTGGATTTTGTGCGCCGAGAGACTCATGAGGTCGACATCGAGCGCGCCGACGTCGATCGGCACGCGGCCGGCCGCCTGGGCGGCGTCGACGTGCAGCAAGGCGCCGCGCCTGTGGCACGCCGCGGCGATCGCGGCAACGTCCTGGATGACGCCGGTTTCGTTGTTGACGAGCATCACCGAGACGAGCGTGGTACCGGTCACGAGCTCGCGCTCGATGGCGGCGGGGTCGACGAGCCCGTCGCGTCCCGGCGTCACGAGCGTGACCGAGAATCCTTCCCGTCCGAGCCGGCCGCAGGCGTCGAGCACGGCGCGGTGTTCGGTACGCAACGTCACGAGGTGCCGGCCACGCGAGCTGGCCGCGCGTGCCGCGCCGAGGATCGCAAGGTTGTCGGCCTCGGTCGCACCGGAGGTGAACACGATCGCTGCCGGCGCGGCGCCGATGAGCGCGGCGACCTCGGCGCGCGCGCTCTCGACCCGGGCGCGCGCGGCACGCCCGGGGGCATGCGTGGCGGAGGGGTTTCCGGGCGGCGCCTCGAGGGCGGCCAGCATGGCCGCGCGCACGCGCGGATCGAGCGTCGCGGTGGCCGCATGATCGAGGTACACCCCGCTCGCGCTCACGGCGGCGACCCGGCGCGCCGGCGCTTCGCCTGCACGGCCGCGAGCAGGCCGCGCAGGATGTTGACCTCGTGCTGGTCGAGCTCGGCCCGGCCGAAGATGCGCGCGATGCGGCGCGACAGGTGCGCGCCTCCCGTGCGGTCCGTGAAATCGACCTCCCGCAGCACCTCGTCGAGATGCGCGCGCAGCCGCGCGAGCTCGGCACTCGGCGCGAGCGGCACGGGTCGCTGCGGGCGCGCCGGCGGCAGCTCGCGCGCGCAGCGGAGCTCGTAGGCGATGACCTGCACCGCCTGCGCGAGATTGAGCGACTCGAACGCCGGGTCGGCGGGTATCTGGATGACCGCGCCGCACAGCTCGAGCTCCTCGTTCGTGAGCCCGGTGCGCTCGGTGCCGAAGACAACGGCCGCGGCTCCCGTGGCGGCAGCCGCGAGCAGCCGTGGCGCGGCCTCGCGCGGCGTGTAGCCGGGCCAGTAGTAGGCGGCACGGGTGCGGGCGCTGGTGGCGAACACAAGGCCGCAGTCGGCGACGGCCTCGGCTAGGGTCGGCACGACCCGCGCCCCCGCCAGCAGGTCATCGGCGCCGGAGGCACGGGCGGTCGCCTCGGCGTGCGGGAAGGCCTCCGGCGCCACGAGCGCGAGCTCGGTCAGGCCCATGGTCTTCATGGCACGGGCGGCGGCCCCGATGTTGCCGGGGTGGCGGGTGGCGACGAGGACGAAGCGGATTGGCACGCGGCGGGACTTAGGAGGCTCCTCTGATATTCTACGCGCCGCTCTAGGCTGCGCACCCCCGCGCCGCATCTGGTCAAACCCGTGGCAATGCACCCCCTCGTCAATATCGGCATCCGCGCGGCACGCCGCGCCGGCACCGTCATCACGCGCTCCATGAACCGGCTCGAGTCGATCGACATCGCGACCAAGGGACGCAACGACTTCGTCACCGAGGTCGACCGCCAGGCCGAGCAGGAGATCATCGCGACGATCCGCCAGGCCTATCCCGGGCACGGCATCCTCGGCGAGGAGAGCGGCGCGAGCGGGCCGTCCGGACCGGACGACTTCACCTGGATCATCGACCCGCTCGACGGCACCACCAACTTCCTGCACGGGTTCCCGCAGTTCTGCGTGTCGATCGGCGTGCAGTACCGCGGCCGCATCGAGCACGCGGTGATCTACGACCCGATCCGCACCGAGCTCTTCACCGCGAGCCGCGGCGGCGGCGCGCAGCTCGACGACAAGCGCATCCGCGTGTCGAAGAGCCGCGGCCTCGACGGCGCGCTCGTCGGCACGGGCTTTCCGTTCCGCGACAACGTGCGCTGGCTCGACAGCTACATGGCCATGCTGCGCGCCGTGACGCTCGAGGCCGCCGGTGTGCGCCGTCCGGGTTCGGCCGCCCTCGACCTGGCCTGGGTGGCGGCCGGACGCACCGACGCGTTCTGGGAGATGGGCCTGAGTCCGTGGGACACGGCAGCGGGCTCGCTGCTCGTCACCGAAGCGGGCGGACGCATCGGCACGCTGACCGGCGCCGAGTACCTGCTGCAGGGCGATCTGGTCGCCGGCAGCCCGAAGACCTACGAGGCGCTGGTCGCGCTGCTCGCCCCGCACGTGCCCGACGACCTCAGGCCGGCGCACAGCTAGTCGCTGCACGCCGGCGCGCGTCGCGGCGCGCGCTCAGCCGCCGTGCGCGTGGTGGCTGTGGCCGCGGCCGTACACGAAGTACAGCACCAGCCCGATCGCGGTCCAGCTGATGAACAAGAGCTCGGTGTAGTTCGACAGCGAGAAGAACAGGTCGATGCAGCCGGCGATGGCGAGCGGACCGATGACCCACACCAACGGCGTGCGGAACGTGCGCTTGCGCCCCGGATCGCGCACCCGCAGGATCATGACGCCCGCGGCGACCACCAGGAACGCGAACAGCGTGCCCGAGTTCGAGATGTCGGCGAGCTTGCCGACGGGGAACAGCGCCGCGAAGAACGACACGAACAGGCCGGTGATGATCGTCACGACGTGCGGCGTCTTGTAGCGCGGGTGGATCGTCGACAGCTTGTCGGGCAAGAGGCCGTCGCGCGACATCACGAAGAAGATGCGCGTCTGCCCGTACACCATCATCAGGATCACCGACGGCAGCGCGAGGCCTGCCGCGAGGCCGATCAGGTTGCCGATGCCCGGGAAGTGCAGCTCGCGCAGCACGAACGCGAGCGGCTCCTTGCTGCAGACGAGCTGCTGCAGGCCGTGGCAGGCAGCCGCGAGCTCGGGGCTGCCCGGCTCGAGCGGCACGCCCGATGCGCTCAGCATGGGCTGCGCACCGACCGAGCCGATCGCGCCGGCGGCGACCAGCAGGTAGAACACCGTGCAGATCGCGAGCGAGCCGATCAGGCCGATCGGGATGTTGCGGTTCGGGTTCTTGGTCTCCTCGGCCGCGGTCGACACCGCATCGAAGCCGACGTAGGCGAAGAAGATCGAGGCGGCGGCCGCGCTCACGCCGAACTCCTGTCCGACCCAGCCATTCGGGGCGAACGGCGTGAAGTGCTCGGCGTGCATCATCGGCAGCGCCAGCACGATGAACACGGTCAGCGCGATGACCTTGATGGTCACCAGGATCGCGTTGACGTAGGCGCTCTCCTTGGTGCCCAGCACCAGCAGCCAGGTCACGAGCCCCGAGATCACGAGCGCCGGCACGTTGATCACGCCACCGTCAAAAGGCCCGAGCGCCCACGCATCCGGCACGCTGACGTTTGGCAGGAACGGCAGCAGCTCGTGCAGGTGTCGCAGCAGCCCGACCACGTACCCCGACCAGCCGACGGCCACGGTACTGCCGGCGATCGCATACTCGAGGATGAGCGCCCAGCCGACGATCCAGGCGGTGATCTCGCCGAGCACCGCATAGGAGTAGGTGTAGGCGGACCCCGACACCGGGATCATCGACGCCATCTCGGCGTAACAGAGTGCGGTGACCGCGCACACGAAGCCCGCGATCACGAACGAGACCATCATGCCGGGCCCCGCCTTCTGCGCCGCCTCCGCCGTCAGCACGAAGATACCGGTGCCGATGATGGCGCCGACGCCCAGCATCGTCAGCTGGAATGCGCCCAGCGAGCGGTGCAGCGATTTCTTCTCGGCGGTCGCCAGGATCTCATCGAGCGACTTGATGCGCAGGTCCATTGAGCCCCCCACGGACGTTTTCCCGATTGTAGGCACGGCCGGGCCGCCGTGGGCAAGCGAAACCGGCGCCTACGTCAAATCTGCACCTGCCCGCCCAGCTCGATGATCCGCTCGGGCGGGATGCCGAAGTGGGCACCGGCGAACTCGGCGTTGCGCGCGAGGAACAGGAACAGCCGCTTGCGCCAGCGCGCCATGCCGCGCGGACTCGAGACGACGACGTCGTCGCGGCCGAGGAAATAAGTCGCGTTGTCAGTGCGGAACCCGAGCCCGAGCCGCTCCGCCTCGCGCAGCAGGCGCGGCACGTCGGCACGCTCCATGAAGCCGAGGTGCGCCTCGACGCGCCACAGCTGCTCGGCGAGACGCGTCACCTTGAGGCGCCCGCCGCGCGCCACGCGCGGGATGCGCTCGGTGAGCACCGACATGAGCACCGTGTGCTGGTGCATGACGCCGTTGTAGCGCACGTTGCGCGTCAGCGTACGCGGTACCGCGCCCGCGTTGCTGGACAGGAACACCGCGGTGCCGGGCACCTGCTGCGGATGCAGCCGCTCGAGCTCCTCGAGGAAGCCGGTCACGGACCGCTCCTGGCGGCGCATGTGCTCGGAGACGACCGTGCGGCCGCGCATCCAGGTGCGCATGGTCATGAACACCGCGAAGCCGAACAGCAGCGGGAACCAGCCGCCGTTCGGGATCTTCTCGACATTGGCGGCCAGAAACAGGCCGTCGATCACCACGAACGGCAGCGCGAGCAGGAGCAGCCAGCGACTGCGCACGTCGGTCGCCGCCCGGCCGAACAGCAGCACGACCAGCAGCACCGCGGTGATCAGCATCGTGCACACCACCGCGATGCCGTACGCGTTGGCGAGATTGTCGGAGCTCTTGAACGCGATCACGAGGCCGAGGGTCGCGATGCAGAGGATGCCGTTCACGGCCGGCACGTAGATCTGGCCGATCGACGAAGCCGACGTCTGCGCCACCTTCATGCGCGGCAGGAAGCCGAGCTGCAGCGCCTGCTGGGTCATCGAGAACACGCCCGAGATCACGGCCTGCGAGGCGATGATCGTCGCGGCGGTCGCGAGCACGACCAGCGGGATCAGCAGTGCCGGCGGCGCCAGCAGGTAGAACGGGTTCTCGACTGCCTTCGGATCGCCGAGCAGCAGCGCCCCCTGGCCGAAGTAGTTGAGCGTCAGCGCCGGCCACACCAGTGCGTACCACACGAGGCGGATCGGCTGGCGGCCGAAGTGACCGAGGTCGGCGTACAGTGCCTCGCCGCCGGTGACCGCGAGGAACACCGCGGCGAGCACCAGCATGCCGACCGCCGGATGACGCGCGACCAGCAGCACGCCGTAGAGCGGATTGAAGGCGCGCAGCACCTCCGGATGCTCGATGATCTTGGCGAAGCCGAGCGCGCCGATGACGACGAACCACACGAGCATCACCGGGCCGAACAGCGTGCCGATCGAGCCCGTGCCGCGGCGCTGCGCGGCGAACAGCACGATCAGCACGAGCACCGACAGGCCGACGACCGCCTTGCTGAACTCGGGGTTCGCGAGCTCGAGGCCCTCGATCGCGCTCAGCACCGACACCGCGGGCGTGATCGTGCCGTCGCCGTAGAAGAACGCGCAGCCCGCGAGGCCGAGCGCGGCCAGCAGCACCGGATAGCGCGCCCGCCCCTCGTTGACCACGAGCGCGGTCAGTGCGAGCACGCCACCCTCGCCGCGGTTGTCCGCGCGCAGCACGAGCCCGACGTACTTCACCGTGACCACCAGCGTGATCGCCCAGAAGATGAGCGACAGGATGCCGAGCACCGTGTCGGGGCCGCCGCCGGTGCCCTTCACCGCCTCCATGCAGGTCTTGAGCGCGTACAGCGGGCTCGTGCCGATGTCGCCGAACACGACGCCGAGCGCGCCGATCGACAGCACGCTGAGCGGCTCGCCGTGGCGGTGCTGCGCGCCGTAGCGCTCGGCGCCAGTTCCCTTGCCGGATTCGACCGTATTCAACTTAGCTTCCCCCGCGCCGCGGGGCATCGCGCCCGGCCAGCCGTCGTACGCGCGCATTGACGAACTCGACGCCCAGCGCAAAGGCCATCGAGAAGTACAGATATCCCTTCGGAATGTGGAATTCGAGCGACTCGGCCACGAGCGCGACCCCGATGAGGATCAGGAACGCGAGCGCGAGCACCTTGATCGTCGGGTGGCGCTCGATGAACACGCTGATGCCGCGGGCCAGGACCATCATGCAGGCGATCGCGAGCACGATGGCCGCGATCATGATCTCGCGGCGCTGCGCGAGCCCGACCGCGGTCAGCACCGAGTCGAACGAGAAGACGATGTCGAGCACCGCGATCTGTGCGACCACCGCCGCGATCCCGCCCCGCACGCGCCGGGCGCCGGCGGCGGCCGCCGGCGCCGGCCCCTCGATGGCGGCATGCATCTCGGTCACGCCCTTCCACAGCAGGAACAGGCCGCCCGCACCGAGCACGAGGCCGCGCGCCGAGAAGGCCCGCGGGCCGAGCGTCACGAGCGGCGTGGTGAAGGTCGCGATCCAGGTGATCGAGTACAAGAGCAGAATGCGCGTCAGCATCGCGAGCCCGAGGCCACCGAGGCGCGCCGCGGACTGCTGCGCGGGCGGCAGCCGGGCGACCAGGATCGACAGGAAGATCACGTTGTCGACTCCGAGAACGACCTCGAGCACGGTCAGCGTCGCGAACGAAAGCCAGGCGGACGGGTCGGTCAGGAGCGCGAGCATCGTGTGCCGGCCGGCTGGCGGCCGCTCAGGGCAGGTCGTCTACCGGCGCGCGCCGCTCCGATGGCATCAGGTCGCGGTGCGCCGAACCGAGATCGAGGGCGACGCCGCTCGCCACGTACATCGACGAGTAGGTGACGGCCAGGATTCCGACGATCAGCGCGAGGCCGAAGCCGCGCAGCGCCTCGCCGCCGAACAGGTAGAGCGCAACCACCACGATCAGCGTCGCGAACTTGGTGATCACGGTGCGCGACAGGGTCTCGTTGATGGCGCGGTCGAATACCTCGATGGGCTCAGCCTTGCGCATCTGCGGGAACAGCTCGCGGACGCGGTCGAACACCACCACCGTCTCGTTGATCGAGTAGCCGATCACCGCGAGCACCGCCGCCAGCACCGACAGGTCGAAGGTCATGCCGGTCATGGCGAACACGCCGATCACGACGAACGGATCGTGGAGCGTGGCGAGCACGGCGCCGACGCCGAACTTCCAGCGGAAGCGGAAGGCGATGTAGACGAGGATCAGCAGTACCGTGATCGCCATCGCCGTCAGGCCCTTGCCGAGCAGCTCCTTGCCCACCTGCGGGCCGACCACCTCGGTACGGCGGATCTGGACACCCGCGTCGACGGTCTTGAGCGCCGCGTCTATCTTGCGGGTGACGTCGGTGGCCGAGTTGACCGCGCCGAGCGGCGGCAGCCGCACCAGCACGTCCTTCGATGATCCGAAGTTCTGCACCGCGACGTCCTGGTAACCCGCGGTGCGCAGCGCCGCGCGCGTCCGGTCGAGGTCGGCAGTACCGGTGAACGCGGCTTCAATGACGACGCCACCGGTGAAGTCGACGGCCAGGTTGAGGCCGTGCACCGCCTCGGCCGCGATCGAGCCGAGCACGATCAGCACCGAGATCACGTAGCAGATCCGCCGCTTCGCCATGAAGCGGAAGCGCGGCACCGAGTGGAAGAACTCCATGGACTGTGAACTCCTCGGCCGCTAGACCGGCAGGTGCGCGATCGAGGCGCGCCGGCCCCACACGAGGCCGATGATCGTGCGGGTACCCATCAGCGCCGTGAACAGCGTGGTCGCGATGCCCACCGACAGCACCACGGCGAAGCCCTTGATCGGACCGGTGCCGAACAGGAACAGCACCAGCCCGGCGATCAGCGTCGTGACGTTGGCGTCGGCGATCGCAGAGAACGCCTTCTCGAAGCCGGCCTTGATCGCGGCGTGCGGCGAATTGCCGTGCCTGAGTTCCTCGCGGATGCGCTCGTAGATGAGGATGTTGGCGTCCACCGCCATGCCGACGGTGAGCATGATGCCGGCGATGCCGGGCAAGGTCAGCGCCGCGCCAAACAGCGACAGGCACGCGGTCAGCAGCACGACATTGCACAGCAGCACGATGTTCGCGACGAGACCGAAGGCGCTGTAGTAGAGCGCCATGAACACAAAGAGCGCGGCGGAACCGATCACGAGCGCGCGCACGCCCTTGTCGATGTTGTCCTGGCCGAGACTCGGGCCGATCAGGCGCTGCTCGACGATGAACACGGGCGCCGCGAGTGCGCCGGCGCGCAGCAGCTTCGCGAGGTCCTGGCCCTCGCGTGCCGACACGCCGGTGATCTGGAACTGGTTGGAAAACACGCCGCGGATCGTCGCGATGTTGATCACCTGCTCGTTCGACACGTCCACCGGCACCAGCTGGCCGCCGACGTTGCGGAGCTCGCGCTCGCGCTCGATGAACACGACCGCCATCGGCTTGCCGAGGTTCTCGCGGGTGGTCCGCAGCATCTCGTCGCCGCCGCGGCCGTCGAGCCGCAGGCTCACCGCCGGCTCGCCCTGCTGGTAGGTCGAGGTGGCATCGGTGAGCTGCTCGCCGGTGACGATCACGTCGCGCTTCAGGAGCACCGGGCGGCCGGCCTTGTCCTTGTAGAGTTTGGTGCCGAGCGGAGCGTGGCCGGACTGCTGCGCTTCGAGCGGACTGTTGCTGGTGTCGACCAGCCGGAACTCGAGAGTCGCCGTCTTGCCGAGCAGGCGGATGACCTCGCTCGCGTCCTGGACGCCCGGCAGCTGCACGGCGATCCGGTTCGCGCCCTGGCGCTGCACGCTCGCCTCGGACACGCCGAGCGCGTTGACGCGGTTCGACAGCGCCGTGATGTTCTGCTGGATCGCGAAGTCCTGGCGCTGCTTCACCTGCACCGCGCTCAGCGTCGTGTGGACGGTCGCGACGCCGGCGCCGTCGGTGGCGGTGGCGAGCGTCGTGTTCGGGTCCACCGCCTGCAGCGCGGCACGCGCGTCCTCGAGCCGCGCCGGATCGCGCAGCGTCACCACCACGCCGCCGCCGGTCGCCTCGACGGAATCGTACTGGATGTTCTTTTCGCGCAGCGCGAGCCGGTAGTCGCGCTCGAGCCGCTGCAGCGTCTGGCGCACGGCGCCGTCGACGTCGACTTCATAGACGAGGTAGATGCCGCCGCGGAGGTCGAGGCCGAGGCTCATCGGCTTCAGGCCCACCGCCCGCACCCAGTCCGGCGCGCCGGAGGCAAAGGTCGTCGCGATCGCGTAGGTGCCGGGCTCGCCGGCGTCGATGAGATCGCGCGCCTTGAGCTGCGTCGGGACGTCCGCGAAGCGGAGCACGAGGCGCCCCTGCTGCACGAAGGCGCTGCTCGGCGCCGCGCTCCCCTTGGCGAGCAGGTCCTTGAACTTCTGGACGTCCGCCTCGCCCGCGAACTGGTCGCCGCTCTTGCGCGACAGCTGCAGTGCCGGTACTTCACCGAACACGTTCGGCAGCGCGAGCACGACCGCGAGCAGCATCACGCCCGCGAACAGGAGGCTCTTCCAGAGCGGATAACGGTTCATGCGGTGCCGGGCTCCGTCTCAGGCGCTCTTGTAGGTGCCCTTCGGCATCAGCTGCGTGACCTGGAAGCGCTGCACCTTGAGCGCGACGCCGTTCGCGACCTCGACGGTGACGAAGGTCTCGCCGGCCTCCGTGATCCGCCCGAGGATGCCGCCGGCAGTCACGACCTCGTCGCCCACCGCGAGCTTCGCAACCATGTCGCGGTGCTCCTTCGCCTTCTTGGTCTGCGGACGGATGAGCATGAAGTACATGAGCGCGAACAGCCCGGCCATCATCGCGATCTGCACGAAGCCCGACTGCCCGCCGGGGCCTGCGGCCTGTGCGTTGGCCGTTGAAATGATGAAGTCCATCGCGGTACCCCGGGAAGCTAGTCCGAATTGGCGAAGCCGGGCATTATGCCACAGGGTCTTCGTTTCCCCCGCGCTGGGCGCTCAGAAAGGCCGCCTGCCAGGCGGCATAGCGGCCCGCCTCGATGGCGCTCCGGATCGACTGCATAAGCGCCTGATAGAAATGCAGATTGTGGATGGTGTTGAGGCGGCTGCCGAGGATCTCGCGGGTCCGGTCGAGGTGGCGCAGGTACGCCCGCGAGTAGTTCCGGCAGGTATAGCAGCCACAGGCCGGATCGACGGGCCCTGTGTCCGCGGCGTGGCGCGCGTTCCGGATGTTGACGACCCCGGCGGACGTGAACAGGTGCCCGTTGCGCGCATGGCGCGTCGGCATCACGCAGTCGAACATGTCGATTCCCCGTGCCACCGCCGCGACGATGTCCTGCGGCCGGCCGACGCCCATCAGATAGCGCGGCCGCGACACCGTCAGCAGCGGCACCGTCTCCTCGAGCACCCGCAGGCGCTCCTCCTCGGGCTCGCCGACCGCGAGCCCGCCGATCGCGTGCCCCGGCAGGTCGAGCGGCGCCAGCCCGGCCCACGACGCCTCGCGCAGCGCACGGAACATGCCGCCCTGCACGATGCCGAACAGCACGCCGGGCGGCGTCGCGCCGTCGTAGTACGCATCGCGGCTGCGCCGCGCCCAGCGCAGACTCAGCTCCATCGAGGCACGCGCCTCGGCCTCGGTCGCCGGGTACGGCGTGCATTCGTCGAACTGCATCGCGACGTCGGAGGCGAGCACGCGCTGGATGCGCATCGATTCCTCCGGCGAGAGGAACACCTCGCTGCCGTCCACCGGCGAGCGAAACCTGACGCCCGCCTCGCTCAGCTTGCGGAGCTTGGCGAGGCTGAATACCTGGAAGCCACCGGAATCGGTGAGGATTGGCCGCTCCCAGTGCATGAAGCGATGCAGGCCCTCGTGCGCCGCGATCACCTCGAGTCCGGGCCGGAGCCACAGGTGGAAGGTGTTGCCGAGCACGATCTCGGCGCCGTTCTCCGTCAGTTCCTCGGGCGTCATCGCCTTGACCGTGCCGTAGGTACCGACCGGCATGAACGCCGGCGTCTCGACCGTGCCGCGGCCGAAGCCGAGGCGCCCGCGCCGCGCCGCGCCGTCGCTCGCGATGAGCTCGAACTTCACGCCGCCTCCCGCACGCCGGCCGCCGGCGTGACGAACATGGCATCGCCGTAGCTGTAGAAGCGGTATCGGCGCGCGACCGCATGAGCGTAGGCCGCGAGTACCTGCTCGCGGCCGGCGAAGGCGCACACCAGCATCAGCAGCGTCGACTCCGGCAGGTGAAAGTTCGTGACCAGGGCGTCGATCACGCGGAACCGGAAGCCCGGCTGGATGAAGATCCGCGTCTCGCCGCTGAACGGCGCCAGCCTGCCACCCGCAGCGGCGGTCTCGAGCGCGCGCACGACGGTGGTGCCGATCGCGACGACGCGCCGGCCGCTGGCACGCGTGCGCTCGATCGCGGCAACCGTCGCCGTCGGCACGCTGACCCATTCGGCGTGCATGCGGTGCCGGTCGAGCTCGAGGCTCCGCATCGGCTGGAAGGTGCCGGCGCCGACATGCAGCGTGAGGTCTGCCACCGCAACGCCGCGCGCGGCGAGCGCGCCGAACAGCGCCGCGTCGAAATGGAGTCCCGCGGTCGGCGCGGCAACCGCCCCAGGGGCACGCGCGTACACCGTCTGGTAGCGCTCGCGGTCGGCCGGCGTCGGCGCGCGATTGAGGTACGGGGGCAGCGGCACCTCGCCCGACTGCTCCAGATATGGCGCGACCGGGCGGTCGAGCGTGAACTCCGTCAGCTCGCCGTCGAGCGCGCGCACCTCGGCGTTGGCGCCCGCCGGCAGGCTGATGCGCTGCCCGGCACGTGTACCCTTGCTCGAGCGCACCTGCGCCTTGAACGTGTACTCGCCGGTGATGCGCTCGACCAGGATCTCGACCGCGCCGCCCGTCGCCTTCTTGCCATGCAGCCGCGCCGCGAGCACGCGCGTGTCGTTGCGCACCAGCAGGTCGCCCGGTTGCAGCAGTGCCACGAGTGCGCCGAAGGCGAGGTCCTGCAGCGCGCCGCTCGCGCCGTCGAGCGCGAGCAGCCGGCTCGCCGTGCGCTCGGCGGCCGGCGTCGTCGCGATCAGCTCCGGCGGCAGCGTGAACGCAAAATCAGTGCGCAGGAGCGCGGTGCGCGCGGGATGGCTTGCCATGCGCGCGGATGGTAGCAGGCGCCCCGCGCGGCGGCGCCGTCAGGGCATGGCGGCACCCGGCTGCGGCGGGGACGCGGGCGCCGCCGGCGCCCGTGGTACGGGCGGCGCCTGCGGCACGTGCGGCGCGACCGGCATGGCCTCGGGGCCGGGCAGCGACAGCTCGACGGTCTGCGGCTTGCGATCGCGCTCGATCGCTAGCGTAACCTTCTCGCCGGGCTGATAGGACCTGAGGATCCTGAGTGCGTGCGCGACGCTGTCCGGCTCGCGGCCGCCGATCGACAGGATCACGTCGCCATCCTTCAGCCGCTCGCTGAGCATGCGCGGCGCGTGCACGACGAGCACCCCGTGGTCGGCGCCGAAGTAGCGGCCGAGGTCCGGCGACAGCGCCGCGAGTTCGAGCTCGCCCCAGCCACCGGCGCCGTGGCGATGCAGGTCCGCGAGCGCACCGAGGTCGAGCGCCTCCGGCCCGTCGCCGAGCAGCACCATCAGCCGCGGGTCGAGTACGCGCGGGGCCACCTCGACCTTGTCGATCTTGCCGCCGCGCTGGCGCGCGATGCTCGCGCTCGTGCCGGGTGCGAGGTGCTGTATGGCACGCGCTACGTCCGTGGCATCACGCACGGCCTTGCCATTGACGCTCGTGATGACGTCGCCCGGCTGCAGGCCGGCCGCCGCCGCGGCACTGCCGGGGCTGACGCTGACGATGCGCGCGCCGCCGTCGGCCGGCGCGGCATCCAGCTGCACGCCGAGCATCGGGCGCATCCCGTGCCCGACCGACAGGTGCAGCGACTCGGCATCTGCCGTGAGCCCGGAGGACAGCTCGGCCACCTCGCGCGCCGCGTCCTCGAGGCGCCGGTGCGCGTCCTCGAGGCGGCGCTCGAGCTCGGCGTGCTGTCGCTCGAGTTCGGCGTGCTGCCGGCCGAGCTCGACGTCCGGCGCGGGATCCGGCGCCGCCTGCGCGCCGGTCGCGCCGAACAGCAGCACCGCGAGCATCGTCAGCATCTTGTGTCGCATCGTGGGTCCTCGCATCGCGGGTGTGCCGGGCCTACAGGCTCACGGCCACGGCCGCGGCATACTTCACCCGCACCAGTGAATCCAGCAGCACGAGCCGCTGGCGCTTGAGATCCGTGCTGGCCGCGCGCGGCGCGCCGGCGGCGCGGCGCAGGCGCTCGTCGACGACCGCGATCCGCTCCTCGAGGAGACTGGTCGCGAGCCCGGTGCTGGCGCGTTCTGCGCGCGCATCCGGCAGCGCCGCGAGCAGCTCGGTCAGCGTTGCTGCGCGCGCATCGAGCTCACGGTCGACGAGCGGCGCCGCATCCGGCGGCGGCACCGGCGGCACGCCGCCGCGCAGCGTTGGCAGCAGCGCGAGCGCGACCAGCACGGCCGCCGCGGCAGCCGCGAGCATGAAGCGCGCGACCGGCACGCGCCGCCCGGCACCGAGCCGCGCCTCGACGCGCTGCCATGCGCCCGCCGGCGGCTCGCAGTCGGGCAGCTCCGCGAGCTGGCGCGCAAGGCGCGCCGCCTGATCGGGATCAGTCATGGCAGGTTCCTCCGGAGGGCAGCGACCCGAGCGATGCGACCGCGGCCGCCTCGCCCGTGCCGTCCGCGCCGAGCGCGAGCCGCAGGCGCCCACGGGCGCGCGACAGCTGCGACTTCGAGAAGCTCACGCTGCGGCCGGTGGCCGCGGCGATCTCCTCGTGTGTGTAGCCTTCGACGTCGTGCAGCCAGACGACGAGGCGGGCGAGCGCCGGCAGCTGCTCGAGTGCGCGCCCGAGGTCGACGCTGAGGCCGGGCTCGGCAGCGTCGTCGGCCGCGAGGGCCTCGAGCGCGTCGTCGATGAGCCCGCGGCTGCGCTGCCAGGGCGAGCGCAGGTGCTGAAAGCAGCGGTGCACGACGACGCTGCGGAACCAGATGGCGAGCGGCGCCGTGCCCGCGTAGCGCGGCAGGCCGCGGAAAGCGTCGATGAATGCCTCGTGCAGCAGGTCGTCGGCCGCGGGGCCCGGCACGAGCCGCCGGATCAGCGTGTAGGCGGGCTTCGCGCAGGCGGCATAGAACGCCGCCTGTGCGGACCGTTCACCGGCCCGGGCGCCGGCGACGACTGCCTCCGGCAGCTCGATGTCTTTGAGCCTCATGTCAGCCTAGATGCGCGGGCGGCGCGAAACGTCGCGGCCGGGCCGCGCCGAGCGCGTGGTAGGATGCCGGCCCCTGCCGGTGTGGCGGAATTGGTAGACGCAGACGACTCAAAATCGTCCGCCGCAAGGCGTGTGGGTTCGAGTCCCTCCACCGGCACCATCGCCGATCTAGCCGTGAGCCAATGAAGTACTGCAGCGAGTGCGGCCAGCCGCTCGAGCTCCGGGTGCCCCCGGGCGACAACCTGCCGCGGCACGTGTGCCCCGCCTGCCACACGATCCACTACCAGAACCCGAAGCTCGTGGTCGGCTGCGTGCCGGAGTTCGACGGCCGCATCCTCCTCTGCAAGCGGGCCATCGAACCGCGGCTCGGCTACTGGACCATCCCGGCCGGGTTCATGGAGAACGGCGAGACGCTGCAGGCCGCCGCGGCGCGCGAATCCTGGGAGGAGGCGCTGGCACGCGTCGAGATCGGGACCCTGCTCGCGGTCGTCAATGTCGTGCACGCCCACCAGGAGCACGTGATGTTCCGCGCCGTGCTGCCGGCCGCCGAGTTTGGCGTCGGGACCGAGAGCCTGGAGGTTGGCCTGTACCGCGCGGATGACATCCCGTGGCCCGAAATCGCCTTCCCGAGCGTCGAGTTCGCGCTCCGGCGCTACCTCGAGGACCGTGCCGCCGGCCGCGAGGGGCTGCACTTCGCGGACTTCGACCGGCCTTCGTGGCGAGCACGGACACCGGGTTGAGTCGGCTCGTATAGAATGGCGCCCCGGTGGCATCCGGCCGCCAGCGCCTGTCCGGCGTCGACCAGCCAAGCCGAGAGCGAGTATGACGTTCGTCGTCACCGAGAATTGCATCAAGTGCAAGTACCTGGACTGCGTGGAAGTCTGTCCCGTCGACTGCTTCCACGAGGGCCCGAACTTCCTCGTCATCGACCCGGAGGAATGCATCGACTGCACGCTGTGCGAGCCGGAGTGCCCGGCCGAGGCGATCTTCTCCGAGGAAGAGATCCCGAAGGGCCAGGAGGAGTTCCTCGCGCTCAACGCCGAACTCGCGAAGCAGTGGCCGGTGATCACCGAAAAGAAGCCCGCGCCGGCCGACGCCGACGCCTGGAAGGACAAGCCCGGCAAGAAGGCGCTGCTCGAGCGCTAGCCCGTGCTCAGCCGCCGTGGCCGGCGGCTGCGTCGAGTTCCTTGAGCCGCTGGATCAGCCGGTCCGGCGCGTAGTAGCTCGGCAGGTACTCGCCGCGCTCGGTGAAGATCGCCGGCGTGCCGCGCACGCCGAGTTCCTCGCCGAGTTCATAGCTGCGCTTCACCGGGTTGTCGGCGCAGGCCGTGGTCGCCGCGACCTCGCCGCCCGCGGTGGCGCGCGTCAGGGCGTCGCGCCGGTCGGCGGCGCACCAGACCGCCTCGGCCTTGCGCCACGACTCGGTGTCAGGGCCGGTGCGCGGGAACGACAGGTAGCGGATGCGCACGCCGAGCTTCACGTACTCGGCGATCTCGCTGTGGAGCTTGCGGCAATACGGGCAGTCGACGTCCGTGAACACCGTGACCGTGTAGCGCGGCTGCGCCTTTGGCGTGTACACGATCGCGTCGGAGTCCGGCACGTTGCGCAGCGCCGCGACGCGCGCCTCGGTGCGCCGTCGCTCCGTCAGGTTGCGGCCGCTGCCGGTCTCGTAGAGCTCGCCGGAGAGCGCGTAGCGGCCATCCGCGGACACGTACAGCACCTCGCCGCCGCGCGCGACCTCGTAGATCCCGGGCAGCACGGTCTTGCGCACGGCCTCCGCCGGCACGTCGAGATGATGCGCGATCACGCTGCGCGGATCGCTCTTCGCCGCCGCCGGGACCGCGCTCTGCGCAGCCGCCTGCCCCGCACAGGCGAGCGCGGCGCACGCGGCCAGGGTCACGGCGACGATCGCCGGGGACAGACGGGACAGCAGGCGGGACATACGCGACTCCGGACGGGATCGACCGTCAGACCCGCGCCGCGGGCCCGAAGTTCCGGAAGTCTAGCAGAGCGGCCGCACGGCTCAGCCGCGCGGGTGGTGCTGCGCGTGCAGCTCCTTCATGCGCTCGCGTGCGACGTGCGTGTAGATCTGCGTCGTCGACAGGTCGCTGTGACCGAGCAGCATCTGCACCACGCGCAGGTCGGCGCCGCGGTTCAGCAGATGCGTGGCGAACGCGTGCCGCAGCGTGTGCGGCGACAGTTCCTTCGCCACGCCTGCCTTGCGCGCGTAGCGCTTGATGATGTGCCAGAAGGCCTGGCGCGTCATGCGATCGCCGCGGCGCGTCGGGAACAGGTAGTCGGTCTGGCGCTCGAGCAGGATCTCGGCGCGTGCACCGCGCACGAACTCGGCCAGCCAGCGCACCGCCTCGTCGCCGAGCGGGATCAGGCGCTCGCGGTTGCCCTTGCCGATGATCCGGATCACGCCCTGGTTGGTGTTCACCTGGGTGTGCTTGAGATTGACGAGCTCGGAGACCCGCAGGCCCGTCGCGTACAGCACCTCGAGCATCGTGCGGTCGCGGTGGCCGAGCGGATCTGCGACCGCGGGCGCGGCGAGCAGCGCCTCGACCTCGTCCTCGGTCAGGGACTTCGGCAGCGAGCGGCCGATCTTCGGCATCGCGATCTGCGCAGTCGGGTCCTCGGTGACGGTTCCCTCGCGCACGAGGAAACGGAAGAAGCGGCGGAAGCTGGACAACTGGCGCGCGGTCGAACGCGGCCGGGCACCGGCCTCGACGCGCCAGGCGATGAATCCCACGAGGTCGGCCCGCGTCGTGCGCGTCACCGAGAGGCGCCGCTCGTCGAGCCAGCGCGTCAGCGCGGTGAGGTCGGCGCGGTACGCGGCGAGCGTGTTCTGGGACAGGCCACGCTCCATCCACACGGCATCAAGGAACCGGCTGATGGCGGGGTCGGCGTCGACAACGCCGTCCTTCGCGGTGCGGGCCGCATTGCTGTGAATCGCAGACTTAACCGCCGAGTTCATCTTTGCCTTCGTCTCACTGTTCCGCGGCGACACTGGGCAACTCCGGTGAGGACCGGCACAATCCGCGCGCGTCGGTGAGCACTTCCGACCCTTGTCGAACCGCCGGGTGGCGGACGTTCCGGGCCAGTATCGCCATGGACCCCGTGAGCGGACGTGATGCGGCTCACGAATGGAAGCGCCGGTTTACATAAAAGAGAATCAGTTCACATTAATCCCCCCGCCAGATCCGCCAGCGAGGACCCGCTCGAGTGAAGGCCCTGATCCGGACCGGCTACGGCCTGTGGTGCTGGGTGCTGTTCGTGCCGCTCGCAACCGCCGCCCTCGTGATCGCCCTGCCCGCCCCGAGCGTCACGCTGCGCCGCCGCATCGCGCGGGCCGCGGCGCGGGCGTTCTTCCGTGGCGCCGGCATCCGCCTCGCGGTCCACGGCATCGAGCGACTGCCACTCGTGCCGTGCGTCGTGGTCGCGAACCACACGAGCTACATCGACGGCGTCATCCTGCAGGCCGCGCTGCCGCCACGCTTCGCTTTCGTGATCAAGAAGGAGATGTCGCGCGTGCCGATCGCAAGCCTCCTGCTGCGGCGCCTCGGCTCCGAGTTCGTCGAGCGCTTCGACCGCCACAAGGGCGCCGTCGACGCGCGCCGCGTGCTGCGCGCGGCCGCCGGCGGACAGGCACTCGCGTTCTTTCCGGAGGGCACCTTCACCGAGCGCATCGGGCTCGGGCGCTTCCACGCGGGCGCCTTCGTCGCCGCGCACCGCAACCAGCTGCCGCTCGTGCCGACGGCGATCCACGGCGCCCGCGACGTGCTGCCGGCGACGGCGCTGCTGCCGCGGCGCGGCATCATCACGGTCGAGATTCTTGCGCCGCTCGCCGTGCCGGCTCCTGACGCCCGGGATGGCGCGCAGCGCCTGCGGCATGCCGCCCGGGCCGCCATTCTCGCTCGCACCGGCGGACCCGACCTCGACCATTGAGCCCCGGCCACCGGGGGCCGCCAGCCGACACCCCTCAACCAGCCCGCGGCGCCCGGCCGAGACGCTCGGCACGAGGTTCATAACTGTATGATCCTTAATGCTTTGTTTGACAAAGGAGGGACGCTCGGCGCGATCCTGACGGAGTTACGGCGGTGCGGTTCAAGAGGACAAATGTCCACATTGCACTGCAAAAAGACTCGGGCGTAGACTCGCCCATCTTTCACGAGGGGATCTCCATGAGCTCAGACTCCATCGTCATCCTGGCCGCGAAACGCACGCCGATCGGCGCGTTCCAGGGCATCTACGCCGCCACCGCCGCACCGCTCCTCGGCGCCGCCGCCATCAAGGGTGCAGTCGCCGCCGCGGGCGTCGCGCCTGAGGCCGTGCAGGAGCTGATCATGGGTTGCGTGCTGCCGGCCGGACTCGGTCAGGCGCCTGCGCGCCAGGCCGGGATTGCGGCGGGCCTTCCACTCGGCACGCCCGCGACCACCGTCAATAAGATGTGCGGCTCGGGGATGAAGGCCGTGATGATGGCCGCCGATGCGCTGCGAAGCGGCGACATCGACATCGCCGTCGCGGGCGGGCTCGAGTCGATGACCAACGCGCCGTACCTGTTGCCGAAGGCCCGCTCGGGCTACCGCATGGGACACGGCGAAATCCTCGATCACATGTTCTACGACGGCCTGCAGAGCCCGTGGGACGGACAGATGATGGGTTGCTTCGCAGAGAACACGGCGCAGAAGTACGGCTTCACGCGCGAGCAGCAGGACGCGTTCGCCGCGGAGTCGGTGCGCCGCAGCCTCAAGGCCATCGAGGCCGGCGCCTTCGCGGCCGAGATCGCCCCGGTGACCGTCAAGAACCGCAAGGGCGAGACGCTGATCGACAAGGACGAGACACCCTTCAGCTGCGACATCGCGAAGATTCCACAGCTGAAGCCGGCATTCCGCAAGGACGGCACGGTGACGGCGGCAAGCTCGTCCTCGATCGCCGACGGCGCCGCCGCCCTCGTGCTGGCGCGGGCCGCGGCCGCCTCCGCGCGGGGCCTCAAGCCGGTGGCGCGCATCGTCGCCTACGCAAGTCACGCGCAGGCCCCCGAGTGGTTCACCACGGCGCCAGTCGGCGCGCTCGAGAAGGTGCTCGCGAAGGCCGGCTGGAAGGCGGGCGATGTGGACCTCTACGAGATCAATGAGGCATTCGCGGCGGTGACGATGGCCGCGATCCACGACCTCAAGCTCGATCCGGCCCGCGTGAACGTCAACGGCGGAGCCTGCGCGCTCGGCCATCCGATCGGTGCCACGGGCGCACGCATACTGTCGACGCTGCTCGCGGCACTCGCGGCGCGTGGCTTGAAGCGCGGCGTCGCTGCCCTGTGCATCGGCGGCGGCGAGGCGACCGCGGTCGCGGTCGAGCGCCTCTGAGGCCGGGCGGCCCTCGGCCGGCCGCCATGGCCGGCCGGGCGCCCCTGCGCCTCGGTGATCCCCTGCAAATTGCTACCCCGGCATTCAGAAGGCGCCCCTAGGCGCCGATTACCGCTTGGCGACGCGGAATTCTTTTTTTGCGACGCATGAGCGGTTAACATGTTGTTATAGGGTGTTATTAGTACAGTTTGTCTGGCAGTGCGGGATTGCCCCTACGGGTCCCTGAGGCGCCAGGCGGACGCATAGCGAGACCACGATGCAGATCCAAGGTAAGACCGTTGCGATCACCGGCGCCGGCCGCGGCCTCGGCCGTGCCATGGCGCTCGAGTTCGCGACCCGCGGCGGCCAGGTGGCGCTCATCGACCTCAACGTCGCCGATCTCGAGGAGACCAAGCGCCTGTGTGCCGAGCACGGCGTCACCGCGCGCAGCTACACCTGCAACGTCACCAGCGAGGACGCGGTCACCGCGACGATGGACGCCATCGTCCGCGACTTCGGCAGCCTCGACGTCCTCATCAACAACGCCGGCATCGTCAAGGACGGGCTCCTGATCAAGGTCAAGGACGGCAAGGTCGTCAACAAGCTGAGCCTCGATCAGTGGAACGCGGTCATCGGTGTCAACCTGACGGGCGTTTTTCTGTGCGGGCGCGAAGCGGCGCAGCGCATGGTCGAACTCGGCCACGGCGGCGTGATCATCAACATCTCGTCGATCTCGAAGGACGGCAACCTCGGCCAGACGAACTATTCGGCGGCGAAAGCCGGCGTCGCCTCGATGGCAACGGTCTGGGCGAAGGAGCTCGCACGCTACGGCATCCGCATCGGCGCGATAGCGCCGGGTTTCTGCGCGACCGACATCCTCGCGGGCATGACGCCCGAGACTCTCGCGCGCGTCACGGCGCCGGTGCCGCTGAAGCGCCTCGGCGAGCCGAGCGAGATCGCACGCACGGCAGTATTCATCGTCGAGAACGACTTCTTCACCGGCCGCACGCTCGCCGTCGACGGCGGCCTCAGGCTGTAAGCGACCCTAGCCAACGGGTCCCGTCTCGCGCGACAATCGCGGGATGAAAACCACTGAACTCAAGGCCGTCGTTTCCGGCGGCGCCTCCGGACTTGGACTTGCGGTCGCGCGCCGCGTGATTGCCGACGGCGGCCGCGTCGCCATGCTCGACGTGCAGGCCGAGGCCGGCGCCGCAGCGGCGCGCGAGCTCGGCCCGGCCGCGACCTTCGTCCGCTGTGACGTTACCGACGAGACCGGCGTCAGCGCGGCAATCGTCGAGGCACACCGCTTCCTCGGCGGCCTCAACCTCGTCGTCAATTGCGCGGGCGTGGTAGGCGCGGGCAAGCTGCTCGGCAAGGAAGGCCCGATGTCCGGCGCGTTCTTCGCCAAGGTCGTCGCCATCAACCTGATCGGTACCTTCCACGTCGACAAGGCCGCCGCTGCGCTGATGCAGCAGAACACGCCGAACGCCGACGGCGAACGCGGACTGATCGTGCATACCTCCTCGGTCGCGGCCTACGAGGGACAGATCGGCCAGATCGCGTACGCGGCCACCAAGGCCGGCGTCATCGGCCTCGTGCTGCCAATGGCGCGGGAACTCGCGCGCTTCGGCATCCGCGTGATGGCGATCGCGCCGGGCATCTTCGAGACTCCGATGGTCGCCGGCATGAGCGAGGAACTGCAGAAGTCACTCGGTGCACAGGTGCCTTTCCCGTCGCGGCTCGGCCGTCCCGCCGAGTACGCCGAACTCGTGGTCGCGATCGCCGCGAACCCGATGCTGAACGGCGAGACGATCCGCCTCGACGGTGCAATCCGGATGCAGCCGCGCTAGGCGCGTCGCGCGCCGGGCTCGGCACGGCGCCCGTCCTTCCCAAGCACACGACGCCGGACACAACCCGATGCGAACGTCCTGGTGGATTGGCTGGCTGCTGGCGACCCTGTGTGCCGGGGCGGCGCCGCTCGCCGCGAGCACGCCGACGCCGGCCGAGATCAGCGTCCCCGTCGAGTACTACCGGCTCGCCAATGGCCTGCGCGTCGTGCTGTCGCACGATCCCACCGCGCCGACCGTCACGGTCGCGATGTACTACCACGTGGGCTTTCGGACCGAGCCGCGCAATCGCACGGGCTTCGCGCACCTGTTCGAGCACCTGATGTTCGAGGAGACCACGAACCTGCCGAAGGGCGAGGCCGACAAGCTGATCAACGGCAACGGCGGCGTCGGCAACGGCTCGACGCGCTTCGACTTCACCAACTATTACGAGGTCGTGCCGAGCAACGCGCTCGAGCCGGTACTGTGGGTCGAGGCGGAACGCATGCGCGGCCTCGTGCTCAGCGAGGCCAGCCTTGCCAACCAGAAGGACGTCGTCAAGAACGAGGTGCGGGTGAACGTGCTCAACCGGCCTTACGGCGCGTTCCCCTGGATCGATCTGCCGCAGGCGGCGAACCGCAACTGGTACAACGCGCACAACTTCTACGGCGAATTCGCGGACATCGATGCGGCGACCCTCGGCGACGTACGCGCCTTCTACGACAGCTATTACGTGCCGGCGAACGCGGTGCTCGTGGTCGCGGGCGACTTCGAGCGCGCGCCACTGCGCGCCTCGATCGAGCGCTACTTCGGCGCCCTGCCGGCGCGTGCGGCGCCGGCCCGCCCCGAGGTCGGCGAAGCGCCGCAGACGACAGCGCGCAGCGCCACCCGCACCGACGCGCTCGCGCCGCGCCCGGCACTCGCTTTCGGCTACCACGTGCCGCCGCGCAATACGCCGGCGTGGTACGCGTTCGGCCTCATCGACCAGATCCTGCTGCAGGGCGAGGACAGCCGCCTCTGGCAGCGGCTCGTCAAGGAACGCGGCTACACCGACGCTGTCGACGGCGGCATCAACCTGCTCGGCAACATGTTCGACGACGAGGGGCCGACGCTGTGGGCGGGCTCGCTGGTGCACGACCCCGGGGTCGCCGACGACCGCATTCTCGCGGACGTCGATCAGGTGATCGGCCGCCTGCAGACCGAGCTGGTGGCGCCGGCCGAGCTCGAGCGCGCGATCACCAAGATCCGCTCGGCGCTGTACGACGTCGCCGGCAGCGCCACGCGCTTCGGGCTCGTCGACCTGCTCGCGTCGTTCGCGCTTTTCGACGATGACCCGGCGCGCATCAACCGCCTCGAAGCGGAGTTCCGGCGCGTGACGCCGGAGCTCTTGCGCCAGACCGCGCGCGACTACCTGGCGCCGGCGCAGCGCACGACCCTGCACCTCGGCGCTGGCGGTACGCGCCCCGCGAAGACACCGTGATGCGCCGCCACCTCACCGCCTGGATCGCGCTCGCCGCGCTCGGTGTCGGCCCGGTCGTGGCGCGCGAGGCGCCACCGCCGGTCGGGCCGCCGCGGCCGTTCCAGCTGCCCGTCAACAGCACTTTCGAACTCGACAACGGCCTCAGCGTGACCCTCGTGCCGGCAGGCGCCGTGCCGAAGGTATCGATCGTGCTCGCGCTCAGGACCGGCAACATCGCCGACGGCGCGAAGACCGGGCTCGCCGACCTCACGGCCGCCATGCTCAAGGAAGGCGCCGGCTCGCACAATGCGGCGGCGCTGTCGCGCCTCGCGGCCGACATGGGCGGCGCGCTCGAAGCGAGTGCCGGCGCCGACGAGACGACCATCGCCGTCGACGTGCTGAGCGAGCGCGCGAGCGATGCGATCGCGCTCATCGCCGACGTGGTGCGCCGGCCGCGGCTACCGGAGAACGAGCTCGCGCGCCTGAAGAGCGATCTCGCGCGCCAGGCCGCGATCGCGCGCTCACAGGCGCAGGGCGTCGCCGGCGATGCCTTCGCGCACCTGCTCTGGGGCGAGCACCCGTACGGACGCACGCTGCCGACCGAGGCCGGCATCGCCTCCATGACGATCGCCGACGTGCGTGGTTTCGTGGCGCGGGAATTCGGCGCAGCCCGTGCGCACCTCTACATCGCCGGTCGCTTCGACAGCGATGCCGTCACGCGCGCGATCCGCGCGCAGTTCGGCGACTGGGCACGCGGCGCGCCGCCCGCCCGGCTGCCCGCGACCGGCTCGCGCGAGCGCATCGTCAAGCTGATCGACCGACCGGGCGCGCAGCAGACCACGCTGCTGCTCGGGCTGCCGGTGCCGGGGCCGATGACGCCGGGCTTCATGAGCCTGTCGCTCGCGAACGCCGTGCTCGGTGGTTCGCTCCTGTCGCGGCTCAACCTGAACCTGCGCGAGGAAAAGGGCTGGACCTACGGAGTGCACACGCAGATCGCGCCCTTCGCGGCCGGCACCGCGAGCTGGGTGCTCGAGACCGACATCAACGCCCCGGACACGGCGCCGGCGATCAGCGAGATCTTCCGCGAACTCGAGCGCCTGCGCACGGAACCGCTGCCAGCCGAGGAGCTGCGCGCCACGCAGAACTTCCGCGCCGGCAACTTCCTGATCGGTGCGTCCGGGCGCGGTGGCCTCATCGCCCAGCTCGCCTTCTGCGACCTGCAGAACCTGCCGGCGGACTGGCTCACGAACTACGCGGCGCACGTCTACGCCGTCACGCCGGAGCAGCTCGAGAACGCCGCCGCGAGCTACCTCGATCCGAACGCGATGACGCTGGTCATCGTCGGCGACCTTGCGAAGCTGAGACCAGCCCTTGTGGCGCTGCCGGCACTCAAGGGCGCAAGCTTCCAGTAACCCGAGCGCCAACCACACCGAGAGCCGTGCCATGAGCGAAGCCCAGATCGAACGCGACCAGATGGAGTACGACGTCGTCATCGTCGGCGGGGGCCCGGCGGGCCTCGCGTGTGCGATCCGCCTCAAGCAGCTGAAGCCGGAGCTCGGCGTGTGCGTGCTCGAGAAGGGGGCGACGGTCGGCGCGCATTCGCTGTCCGGCTGCGTCATGGAGCCGGGACCGCTCGATGAGCTGCTGCCGGAGTGGCGCAAGACGCCGCCCGGCATCTGCGTGCCGGCGACGCGCGACGAGTTCCGCATGCTGACTGCGAAGCGCGCGCTGCCGTTTCCGACGCCGCCGCAGATGCACAACCACGGCAATTTCATCGTCTCGCTCGGCATGCTGACGCCGTACCTCGCGCAGACCGCCGAGGCGCTCGGCGTCGACGTGTTCGCGGGCTTCGCGGCCGCGAAGGCACTCTACGACGATGCCGGAGGCGTCGCCGGCGTGCAGATCGGCGACATGGGAATCGACAGGGACGGTACGCCGGGACCGAATTTCGCGCCGGGCCCCGAGGTGCGCGCGAAGCTCACCGTGTTCGCCGAGGGCGCGCGCGGCAGCGTGACGAAGACGCTGGTCGCGAAGTACCGGCTGGATGCCGACGCCTCGCCGCAGACCTACGGGCTCGGCTTCAAGGAGCTGTGGCAGCTGCCCGAGGGGCGCGTCGAGCCCGGCTTCATTCAGCACACGGTCGGCTGGCCGCTCGACAGCCATACCTACGGCGGCAGCTTCCTCTACCACCTCGACCAGAACCGCGTGTACGTCGGCTACGTGGTCGGGCTCAACTACAAGGACCCGCGCCTCAAGCCCTTCGAGGCCTTCCAGCAGTTCAAGAATCACCCGAGCGTCAAGCCGCTGTTCACGGGTGGCGAACTCGTCACCTACGGCGCCCGCACGATTGCCGCGGGCGGCTGGCAGTCAATGCCGAAACTCGAGATGCCGGGTGCCCTGCTGATCGGCGACTGCGCCAGCCTGCTCAACGTCCCCAAGATCAAGGGCGTCCACCAGGCGATCCGTGCCGGCGCCCTCGCCGCGCTGCACATCGTCGAGACCGGCGGCAGCGCCGGCTTCGATGCGCGCTGGCGCGCCTCGCCGGGCGGCCAGGAGCTCCGCAAGGTGCGCAATTTCAAGCCGGGCTTCAAGAAGGGCCTGTGGGTCGGCCTCGCCAACGCCGGGCTCGAAACGATCACGGCCGGGCGCACGCCGTGGACCCTCAAGAATCACGACGACTACACGCAGCTCAAGCACCTCGACGAGTTTCGCTCGCCGGACCGTCACTGGCAGGCGGAGCGCGAGCTCAAGCCGCGCGACCGGCTCGCAGCGGTGTACTTCGCGGGCACGACACACGACGAGAGCCAGCCGGCGCACCTCAAGGTGCGCGACACGAGCATCTGCGCCGACCAGTGCGCCAGGGAATTCGGCAATCCCTGCGAGCGGTTCTGTCCTGCGGGCGTCTACGAGATGGTCGACGACGGTGCCGGCGGCAAGCGACTGCAGATCAATGCCGCCAACTGCGTGCACTGCAAGGCCTGCGACATCAAGGACCCATACGGCATCATCACCTGGACCACGCCGGAAGGCGGTTCGGGGCCGAACTACCCGAACCTCTGAGCGTCGCGCCGGCGGCGCTCAGACGCCGTCGACGGCGATCAGACTGCCGCGCGATGCCTGCTGCCGGATCGGGATCAGCTCCCGGTACTCCGCTGACTGGTAGAACGCCCTGAGGCGCTCGCGATCCGGGAACTCGAGAATCACGAGCCGTTGCGGGCGCGCGTCGCCCTCCAGCACCTCGACCGCGCCACCGCGCACGAGGTAACGGCCGCCGTAGGCGGCGATGAGCGCCGGCACGCGCCTGCGGTACTCCTCGTAGGCCGCGGATGCCGTCACCTCGATGTCGGCAATCACGTAAGCCGCCATGCGTGCCTCCGCCCCGGTACGTCGTCCGCCGCCTGCCGCGCGGCCTCAGCCGCGCGCCGCGCGCCTTGCGGTCACCTCGATCTCGATGCGCATGCGCGCATCGGCGAGCCCCGCGCTCCACATCGTGGCCGCGGGACGGCTCTCGCCGAAGCAGCGGCGCAACACGGGCCAGCAGGGCTCGAAGTCCGCTGCATCCGGCAGGATGTAGTGCACCCTGACGACGTCGCGCAGGGTGGCGTTCGCTTCGGCGAGCGCGGTCGCTATGTTGCGCAGGCACTGTTCGGCCTGCTCGACGACGCCGCTGGCAATCGTCATGGTCGCGTAGTCGAAACCGGTCGTGCCGGATACGAAGACCCACTCGCCGTCGACCACCGCGCGCGAATAGCCGATGTCGCGCTCGAACGTGGATCCGGAGCTGATCAGGGTGCGCGCCATGAGACCTCCCGCCTGCCGACTCAGCGGCAGCGTAGCATGCGGCCGCGCGGCGCCGTGACTCACGCCCGCCGCGGCGGCCGCAGCCCTTCCATGCCGCGGAACTCGACGAACTGCGTGATCGTCGCCCACAGGTAGTCGCCGAACAGGAACGGCGCGAACGCGTCGGGCGGATCGATCGGCAGCGGCCGGATCTCGGCGTCGGCGCGTGCCTCGTAGAAGAACGGAATGGAGTGGCGCGCGACACCGTCGCCGAGCACCCGGTGCTCTGTGGCGCGGATCCGGCCCGCCGACCAGCGCTCGAGCACGCGGCCGAAGTTGACGACGAGCGTGCCCTCGGCGGGCGGCACGTCGATCCAGCTGCCATCGCGGTGCCGCGCCTGCAGTCCGTCGACGCCGTCCTGCGCGAGCACCGTCACGAATCCCGAGTCGACGTGCGCTGCCCCCATGACGTAGCGACGTCCGCCGGCGTGCGCGTGCCACAGTGATTGCTCACGTTGCGCGGCGAGTTCCAAATCAGTGCGCGGCGGATAGCGCAGCAGGCGCAGCGTCGACAGACCAGTCGCAAAGGCCGCATCGAAGTAATCCGCGTCGAGGCCGAGTGCGCGGGCAATGGACTTCATCAGCGCCTGGCAGAGCCGCTCCATGCCGCGGTAGTAGCGCGCGACGGCTGCGTGCCAGCCCGGCAGCAGCGACTCCGGTGGCAGCGGCGTCGGCTCGCGCAGCGGGTCCGCCGCGACGCACAGGCCCGTGCCATAGGCGACGTCCGCGCCGAGGTCGATGCCTTCCTTGCTCGTCAGGTTGCCGGGCTGCACCGGGAACCAGCCGCGATAGACGTTCGGATTGGCCGCCTCGAACTTCTGGCGCCACAACGCGCGCTGCGCGGCGGCCGGCAGCGTGAACAGGCGCAGCAGCTCGGCGCGCGTCGCGGGGCCCTGCGGCACGTGCGCCGGCAGCCCGGTGATCAGGAGAAAGCCGACGTCGCGGGCCGCCGCCAGGATCGCGGCGTCCACCTGCCGGCGCGCGGCCAGTTGCGCGCCAAAGAGCGGCGCGATCTCGACAATCGGCAGCCGCGGCATCATGGGCGCCGCGCCGGCGACCGCGTCCGCCGGGCGCGGCACAGCGCTGGCTCGCGCGCCACTCGGCCGCCGCGTTCGCCCGCGGCGGCCGCTGGAACGGAACTGGTGGACTGAGTGGTGGTGGCGGAACGACCCATGGGCTGGATCAATACTCCGGCGCCGGTGGTGCGGCAAGCCTGCGGCGCGCGGCGAGGCCTCAGGCGGCGGGCGCGGCCGGCTCGGTGACCTCGGCGAGGACCGCCCCCTCCGGGACGCGGTCGCCGCGCGCGAAGTGAAGTCGCGTGACGACGCCGGCGCGAGGTGCGAGCACCGCGTGCTCCATCTTCATGGCCTCGAGCACCATCAGCGTCGCGCCGGCAGCGACCGTATCGCCGACTGCGACCGGTACCGCGACGACCGTGCCCGGCAGACGCGCCACCAGTTCACCCTCGTGCACGGAGGCGCGCACGTCGACGTGCCGCGGATCGACGACCATAAGGTCGAGGCGCGCCGCGCCACGCCACAGCCACAGGCGGTCGCCGTCCCGCCACAGCGGCACGCGCTCGCGTCCGGCGGCGGCCTCGAGTTCGATCGCGCCGGCAACGCGCTGCACCCGATAGCACAGCTGCTCGCCGCCCACGGCGACACGCCATGCGCCGGCGGCGTGCTCCACGACGACCGCATGTTCCGCATCGCCGGCGGCGAGCTGCCAGGACTGCACGGCGGGCAGAGCGATGCGAAAGGCATCGCGCGCCGCCCACGGCGAGCACTCTGCCGCTGGCTCGCCAGCGCCTGCCACCGCGAGCGTCGCCGCCGCGAGCTCGGCGGTCGACGGTACGGGCGGGGCGGCGAGCCGCTCGCCGTGCTCGGCAGCGAAGCGCGTCGACAATCGGCCGGCGCGAAAGCCCGGCTCCTCGAGCGCGCCGGCGAGCCAGCCCGTGTTCGTGGCGACGCCCACGATGCGCAACGCCTCGAGCCCGCGCCCGAGCGCGCTGATTGCCTCGAGGCGGTTCGCGCCCCGGCCGACGACCTTGCCGAGCAGCGAATCGTAGTGACTCGGCACCTCATCGCCTTCCTCGAAACCGGCATCGACGCGCACACCCGGCACGGCGTCCGGCCAGCGCGCGTGCAGCAGTCGGCCGGCACTCGGCGTGAAGCCGCGTGCCGGATCCTCGGCGCAGACGCGTGCCTCGATCGCATGGCCGCGCGGCTCGAGCGTCGCCTGCGCGAACGGCAGCCGCTCGCCGGCGGCGATGCGCAGCTGCCACTCGACCAGGTCGAGCCCGAGGATCTCCTCGGTCACGCAGTGCTCGACCTGCAGGCGTGTGTTCATTTCCATGAACCAGAACTCGCCATCCGAATACAGGAACTCGACGGTGCCGGCGTTCACGTAGCCGACCGCGCGCGCGACCGCGAGCCCGGCGGCGTGCAGTCGCTCGCGCACCTCGGGCGCGATGCCGGGCGCCGGCGCCTCCTCGATCAGCTTCTGGTGGCGGCGCTGCACCGAGCAGTCGCGCGTATGCAGATGCAGCGCCGTGCCGTGCGTGTCGCACAACACCTGCACCTCGACGTGCCGCGGCGCCGGCAGATAGCGCTCGATGAGCAGCGTCGGGTCCGCGAACGCGCTCTCGGCGAGACGGCGCGCGCTCGCAAGCGCAGCGGCGAGCCCGGCCGCGTTCTCGACGATCTGCATGCCCTTGCCGCCGCCACCGCCACTCGGCTTGACGATCAGGGGGAACCCGACCTCGAGGGCCGCGGCCTCGAGCCGCTCGAGCGACTGTTCGGCGCCGTGGTACCCCGGCAGCACCGGCACGCCCGCGCGCCGCATCGCCTCCTTGGCGGCGCTCTTCGAGCCCATCGCCGCCATGGCCGCGGCCGGCGGACCGACGAACCGGATGCCGGCGCGCTCGCAGGCGGCCGGGAACTCGGCCCGTTCCGACAGGAAGCCGTAGCCCGGATGGATGGCATCGGCGCGCGCGCGTCGCGCGACCTCGAGGATGCGCTCGATCGACAGGTAGCTCTCGCGCGGCGCCGCCGGCCCGATGTTCCAGGCCTCGTCCGCGAGCCGCACGTGGCGCGCGCCGGCATCCGCGTCGGAGTACACCGCGATCGTGCGGATCCCGAGCCGGCGCGCCGTGCGTATCACGCGGCAGGCGATCTCGCCGCGATTGGCAATCAGCAGTCGTGCAAACATCAACCCCTCCACGCGGGCGCACGACGGGCGAGCGCCGCGGCCAGACCTTCCTGCGCCTCGTCGCTGCCGCGCAGCGTCGCGAGAATCTCCGCGGTGCGCCGGCCGAGCGCGACGCCGGGCGCGGCGTGGCCGACCTCGGCGAGCAGCGTCTTGGCCGCGGCGAGCGCGGCCGGCCCACCCTGCGCGATCTCGGCGGCGAGCACGAGCGCTCGGCTCAAGAGCTCGGTCGCCGGCACGACGTCGTGCACCAGCCCGAGCTCGCGGGCGCGCTCCGCTGCGATGGCCTCGCCACTCAGGAAGTAGCGGCGCGCATTCCTGAGACCGATCGCCTCGACGACGTACGGCGAGATCACGGCGGGCACGATGCCGAGCTGGACTTCCGGCAGCCGGAAGCGCGCCTCGACAGCGGCGAGAGCGATGTCGCAGGCGGCCACGAGACCGACGCCGCCGCCGAAGGCCGGGCCCTGCACGCAGGCGATCACCGGCTTTGGCGAGCTGCGTACGGCGAGCAGCAGCTCCGCCAGCTGCTCGGCATCCGCGACGCTCGCGGCGATCGGCCCGCGGCCGAGCGCGAGCATGGCATTGAGGTCGGCCCCCGCGCAGAATGCCGTGCCCGCGGCGCTCAGCACGAGTACGCGGCTGCGCGGCGCGCTCGCGTGCGCACCGATCGCGGCCCTGAGTGCAGCGATCAGCTCGCCGTCGAGCGCATTGCGCTGCGCCGGCCGATTCAGCGTGAGCTGGATGACGCCGACCGCTGGCTCGGCCTGGGTGACGAGTGCGTCCATGGCTACATCCGGAAGATGCCGAAGCGCGTGTCGGCGATGGGCGCATTGCGGGTCATGGCGAGCGCGAGCGCAAGCACGCGACGGGTGTCCGCCGGATCGATCACGCCGTCGTCCCACAGCCGCGCGCTTGCATAGTAGGGATGGCCCTGGGATTCGTACTGGCGCCGGATCGGGTCGACGAACGCCGCCTCCTCCGCCGCGCTCCACTCCTTGCCGCTGGCGCGAACCTGGTCGCGGCGGATGGTGGCAAGCACCATCGCCGCCTGCTCCCCGCCCATGACCGAGGTGCGCGCGTTCGGCCACTGCAGCAGCAGGCGCGGACCGTAGGCACGGCCGCACATCGCGTAATTGCCGGCGCCGTAGCTGCCGCCGACCACCAGCGTCAGCTTGGGTACCTGCGCCGAGGCGACCGCCGTGACCATCTTGGCGCCGTCGCGTGCGATGCCGCCCGCCTCGGCGCGCCGGCCCACCATGAAACCGGTGATGTTCTGCAGGAAAAGCAGCGGAATGTGCTCGCGCGCGCAGAGTTCGACGAAGTGCGCGCCCTTGAGCGCGCTCTCCGAGAACAGAATGCCATTGTTGGCGAGGATGCCGACCGGGTAGCCGCCGAGGTGCGCGAAGCCGGTCACCAGGGTACTGCCGTACAGCTGCTTGAACTCGTCGAACTCCGAGCCATCGACGATGCGCGCGATGATCTCGCGCGCATCGTACGGCTTGCGCAGGCTCACCGGCACAACGCCGTAGAGTTCCGCCGGATCGTAGTGCGGCTCGCGTGGCGCCAGCGGTGGCGCGCGGTCGGGCGCCGAGCGCAGCCGCGCGACGATGCCGCGCGCGATCGCGAGCGCGTGGGCATCGCTCTCGGCGTAGTGATCGCACACGCCGGACTCGCGGCAGTGGACGTCGGCGCCACCGAGTGTCTCGGCGTCGATCTCCTCGCCGGTCGCCGCGCGCACGAGCGGCGGACCACCGAGGAACACCTGGCCCTGGTTGCGCACGATCACGTTCTCGTCCGACATCGCCGGCACGTAGGCGCCGCCGGCGGTGCACGAGCCGTGCACGACGGAAATCTGCGCGATGCCGGCGGCGGACAGGTTCGCCTGGTTGAAGAAGATCCGGCCGAAGTGATCGCGGTCGGGAAACACCTCGTCCTGCGCCGGCAGGAAGGCGCCGCCGCTCTCGACCAGGTAGATGCACGGCAGGCGGTTCTCGCGCGCGATGTCCTGCGCACGCAGGTGCTTCTTCACCGTGAGCGGGTAGTAGGTGCCGCCCTTGACGGTCGGGTCGTTGGCGACGATCACGCACTCACGACCGGAGACACGCCCGATGCCGGTGACGATGCCGGCGCACGGCACCTCGCCACCATAAAGACCATGCGCCGCGAGCGCCGAGAGCTCGAGAAACGGCGCACCGGCATCGAGGAGGAGGTCGATGCGCTCGCGCGCGAGCAGGCGCCCGCGTGCGCGATGCTTCTCGACCGCCTTGACGGATCCCCCAGCGGCGGCATTCCCGACCGTTTTTCTGAGATCGGATACGATCGCAGCCATTGCCTCCCTGTTAGAGGCAAATTCCGGGCTTTTAATGTCTATTTGGCTCACGAGGCGGGTCATCTTGCCCTCGAGCACTGAATTGTCGGACAATCATACTATAACAGTGCGATGAGGATGCCAACATGACGAGCGGGTGCCATGACGACGAACTCGACGACGGCCTAGGCGAGGAGCTCGCGGCGCTGCGCCAGGCCGTGAAGCGCTTCGCGAGCGAACGCATCGCCCCGCGCGCCGCCGCCATCGATCGCGACGACCGCTTCCCGCGCGACCTGTGGCCCGAGCTCGGCACCCAGGGCCTGCTCGGCATGACGGTGCCGGAGCGCTTCGGCGGCACCGGGCTCGGCTACCTCGCGCACGTCATCGCCATGGAGGAGATCTCGCGCGCCTCGGGCAGCGTCGGGCTCAGCTACGTCGCGCACTCGAATCTGTGCATGAACCAGCTGCGCCTCAACGGCAACGACGCGCAGCTCGAGCGCTACCTGCCGAAGCTGGTCTCCGGCGAACACGTCGGCGCGCTCGCGATGTCGGAGCCCGAGGCGGGTTCCGACGTCGTCGGCATGCGCCTCACCGCCAGCCGCGCAGGCGCCGACTTCGTGCTCAACGGCCGCAAGATGTGGATCACCAACGGCCCCGATGCCGACGTCGTCGTGGTGTATGCGAAGACGCTGCCGGACGCGGGTGCCCGTGGCATCACCACCTTCATTGTCGAGCGCGGCACGCCGGGCTTCTCGGTGGCACAGAAGCTCGACAAGCTCGGCATGCGCGGCTCCTCGACGGGCGAGCTCGTGTTCGACAACTGCCGCGTGCCGGCGGACAACCTGCTCGGCCGCGAGAACGGCGGCGTCGCCGTGCTGATGAACGGTCTCGACTACGAGCGCGTGGTCATCGCCGGCGGACCGCTCGGGCTCATGTCGGCGGCGCTCGACGTGGTGCTGCCGTACGTGCGCGAACGCCGCCAGTTCGGCCGGGCCATCGGCAGCTTCGAGCTGATGCAGGGGAAGATTGCCGACATGTACACGGCCCTGAACGCGAGCCGCGCCTACGTGCACGCCGTGGCGCGGGCCTGCGATGCCGGCCGCAAGACGCGCCGTGCCGCAGCCGCCTGCCTGCTGCACGCCTCCGAGTGTGCCGTCAAGGTCGCGCTCGAAGCCATCCAGGCGCTCGGCGGCAACGGCTACATCAACGACTATCCGACCGGGCGGCTGCTGCGCGACGCGAAACTCTACGACATCGGTGCCGGCACACAGGAGATCCGCCGCATGCTGATCGGCCGCGAGCTGGTGGAGACGGCGTGAGCGCGACCTTCGCACCACTGCCGTTCGAGCCCGGCTACCGGCGCGTGGCAAGCGCGATCGCGGCACGCATCCTCGACCGGACGCTGCGCGACGGCGACCCGTTGCCGTCCGAACTCGAGCTCGCCGCGCAGTTTGCCGTCAACCGCTCGACGATCCGCGAGGCACTGCGCGAGCTCGAGAGCGCCGACCTCGTTGCGCGGCGTCGCGGCACGAAGCGCATGGTCGTGACGCGGCCGGCGACGGGCCAGGTCGCCGGCCGGGTGCGCCACGCACTCGCGCTCAACGACGTGTCGGTACGCGAGGTGTGGGCGATGCTCGAGGTGCTCGAACCGCCGGCTGCGGAGGCCGCGGCCCGCGAATGCACGCCTGCGGCGCTCGCGCGCATCCGCAGTGCCGTGGAACAGTACGCCGCCGCGCACGACTCGCCCGCGCAGGCTGTGGCCGGCGTAGGCGAGTTCTTCCGCGCGGTGGCGGCAGCGACCGGCAATCGCGTGCTGCCGCTCATGCAGGAGCCACTGCTGCTGCTGCTCGAGGCGGCACTCGCGATGCTGATCCACCGCGTACCGGTGGCGCGCGCGCGCATCGCCGGTGCGCAGGTGCGCGTGCTCGCCGCCATCGAGGCGCGCGATCCGGAAACCGCGCGCGTCTGGATGGCGAAGCACGTGCGTGATTTCCGCCGTGGCTTCGAGGTGTCCGGCATTGCGCTGGACACGCCCTTGCCCGCCCCGCCCGCCGACTGACGCACGCGGCCGTGGACGGCGCCGCACCCGCGGGGGCATGATTTGCCGCCGCGCGCATCGCGCGCGACCGACCCGGAGTGAGCCATGAAGCTCTTGTACTCGCCGACCTCGCCGTACGTGCGCAAGGTGCGCGTGGTGGCCATCGAGAAGGGCCTCGCCGACCGCATCGAGCTCGTGGCCGCTCATCCGTGGCCGGATCCGGCGCTGGCGGCGCGCGCCAATCCGCTCGGCAAGGTGCCCGCACTCGTGCTCGGCGATGGCAGCGCACTCTATGACAGCCCGGTGATCTGCGAGTACCTCGACGCCCTGATCCCGGCGAGTCCGCTGATCCCGCGCGAGGGTGCGGCGCGCTGGGCGGTGCTGCGCCGTCAGGCGCTCGCCGATGGCATCCTCGACGCCGCGGTCGCCATCGTGCTGGAACGACGCCGCCCGGCCGGCGAGCGCTCGCCTGCGGCGGAGCAGCGCGCCTGCGACGCGATCCGCCGCAGCGTCGCGGCTCTGCCCGGCGAGTTGCGCCCGGCCGACGCTCCCTTCGACCTCGGCCAGATCGCGATCGCCGTCGCACTCGGTTACCTCGAGTTCCGTCTCGGCGAACTCGATCTGGGGCAGGCCGAACCCAGGGTCGCCGGCTTCTGGGCCGTCGCCCAGGCACGGCCGAGCCTCGTCGCGACCCGGCCGACGTGAGCGCCGCCGCCCACCGCCTGCCGGTCTGCACCGCGGCGTGACGATTCCCGAACGCTACCAGCGCGAGTTTCAGCGCCACGGCTACGTGCCGGACGCCGCCCAGGCCAAGGCCATGGCGGTGCTCGAGGAACTGCGCGCCCGCCTGCGCCGGGCCGCACGCCGCGAGCGCCGCTGGCTGTGGCGGCTGCGGGTCGCGCTCGGGCGCGTCCCGGCGCGCCGCGCGGTGCGTGGCGCCTACCTGTGGGGCGGGGTCGGGCGCGGCAAGACGCTGCTGCTCGACATCTTCTGCGCCTCGCTCGAGGTGCCGGCGGAGCGCGCTCACTTTCACCGCTTCATGCGCGAGATACACGCCGAGCTGCGGGCGTTGCGCGGCACCGCCGTCGCCGATCCGCTGACGCACGTCGCCGCGACGATCGCCGCGCGCGTGCGCGTGCTGTGCTTCGACGAGCTGTACGTCAACGACATCGCCGACGCCATGCTGCTGGGTGGGTTGTTCGCAGGCCTGACGGCGCGCGGCGTCACGCTGGTGTTCACCTCGAACGTGCCACCGGACGGCCTGTATCCCGACGGGCTGCAGCGCAGCCGCTTCCTGCCGGCGATCGCACTCCTCGAGCGCGCGACCAGCATCGTGCACGTCGACGCCGGCACCGACTACCGGCTCCGCCAGCTGACGCGTGCCCCGCTCTACATCAGCGCCGACGCCGATGATGCCGACGCGCGGCTGCTCGAGCGCTTCGAGGCCATCGCCGGGAGCCCGGGGGTGCCCGGCGGCACCATCGAGGTCGAGGCACGCGCGCTGCCCGTCTGCCGGCGCAGTCGCGGCGCCGTGTGGTTCGAGTTCGCGGTACTCTGCGAGGGGCCGCGCAGCACTGCCGACTACATCGACATCGCGAGCGAGTACGAGTGTGTCGTGATCGCGCACGTGCCGGTACTCGGCAGTGAGGACGACGACGCCGCGCGCCGCCTGATCGCCCTGGTCGACGAGTTCTACGAGCGCGGCGTCAAGCTCGTGGTATCAGCGGCCGCGGCACCGGATGAGCTGTATCGCGGCGAGCGGCTGGCCTTCGAATTTCGCCGCACCGCGAGCCGGCTCACCGAGATGCAATCGCACGAGTACCTGTCGCGGCCCCACCTGCGCTGAGAGCAAGACGCCTCCTGCGCGTTTGGTTACACTTGCAACCAACCGTGAAGCCCGTGAACCCTGCGCCAGACCCCGTGCCGCCGCGGACCCTCGAGCTCGATAGGTTCCTGCCCTACCGGCTTTCGGTCCTCGCCAACACGATCAGTGCCGCGATGGCCGCCGCCTATGCCGAGCGCTTCGATCTGTCGACCTCGGGGCGCATCATTGCGGTGCTGGCGCGCTCCCCGGGCCTGTCCTCGGCACAGGTCGCCGAGCGCACGGCGATGGACAAGGTGGCCGTGAGCCGTGCGGTGGCCGCGCTCGTGCGCGCGCGCCGCGTCGAGCGCAGCGTCGAGGAATCCGACCGGCGGCGCTCGCGGCTGCGCCTGACCGCGAAGGGAATCGCCGTGTATGAGGAGGTCGTGCCATGGGCGCTGGCGTGCGAGGATGCCGTGCTGCGCGGCCTGCCCGGCCGCGCACGGCGCCACCTGGACCTGCTGCTCGATGAGCTGCAGCGGCGCGCCCGCGCGCTCAGGCCCGCGCGCATCCTGGCGGACGAGAACAAGACCCAGACAAAGCCAGGGCCACGCGACCCGGCGACGACCCGACATTTGAGGGAGTGACCATGCTCGGCAAGGTTCCTGCAAGCCGCCTCAAGCTGATAGAAGACATCGTGCGCGCCGCGCGCCGGCGCCGCCACGGCGGCGAGCCGGCGACGACGGACACCTTCCTGCGCCGCTACTTCCGCGGCGTGGCCGAGGAGGACCTGAGCGCGCGCGGCGCGGCCAACCTCGCCGGCGCGGCACTCCGACACCTGGCCGCGGGCGCCACGCGCCGTGCCGGCCAGCCGCTCGTGCGCGTGTTCAATCCGGATCCCGCCGACGGCTTCAGCTCGCCGCACACGGTCGTGTCGATCGTCTGCGACGACATGCCGTTCCTCGTCGACTCGCTCAGCATCGCCGCGAATCAGGCGGGCCTTGCCGTGCACCTGATCGTGCACCCGGTGATCGACGTCAAGCGCGACCGGCGCGGCCGGCTGCGTGCGGTGGTCGAACCCGGCACGAGCGGCGCGCATGCCGAATCGTGGCAGCTGATCGAGGTCGACCGCGAGCCCGACCCGGCACGGCTCGCCGCGCTCGAGGCGCACCTGCTGAGCGTGCTCGACGACGTGCGCGTCGCGGTCACCGACTGGGCCGAGATGCGGCGCCGTGCCCAGGACCTGGCCGCGAACCTCGAGACCGAGCCGCTGCCGCTCGGTTCCCCCGAGATCCTCGAGGGCCGTGCGCTGCTCGAGTGGATGGCCGACAACCACTTCACGTTCCTCGGCGCGCGCCGCTACCGGCTCGAGCGCGGCCGCACGCGCGACCGGCTGGTGCCGGATGCCAAGTCCGGCCTCGGCCTGCTGCGCGCCGGCCGCCCGACGCACCCGGTGCGGCCGGTGGCACTCACGGGCGAGATCCGCGCGCACGCGCGCAACCGGCAGCTGCTCGTCATCACGAAGGCCAACACCGTCGCGACCGTGCACCGCGCCACCTACCTTGACTACGTCGGCATCAAGACTTTCGACGCCCGCGGTGAGGTCAACGGCGAGCACCGCTTCCTCGGGCTGTGGACCTCGACCGCCTACAGCCGCAGCCCGCGCGACATTCCGGTACTGCGCCACAAGGTGCAGCAGATCATTGCGCACTTCGGGCTCGCACCGCAGAGCCACGACGGCAAGGCCGTGCTGCACGTGCTCGAGACCTATCCGCGCGACGAGCTGTTCCAGACCTCGACCGACGACCTGATCCCGATCGTGCGCGGCATCGTCAACCTGTACGACCGCCAGCAGGTGCGCCTGTTCGTGCGCCGGGACGCCTTCCACCGCTTCTTCTCGTGCCTGCTGTACGTGCCGCGCGAGCGCTACAGCACCGAGGTGCGCCAGCGCATCGAGGGCATCGTGCGCGGCGCCTACGGCGCGACCGCGATCGAGTCCAGCGTGCAGCTGTCGGAGTCGGTGCTGGCGCGCGTGCACCTCATCGTGCGCACGCCCGACACGCGCAAGGTCCCCGAGACACCCGCCGTCGAGCGCCAGATCGCCGCCGCCGTGCTGACCTGGCACGACGGCCTGCGCGGTGCGCTGGGCGCCGCCTACGACGAGGCGCAGGCGCTCAGGCTGTTCGCGCGCTATGGGCGCGCGCTGTCGGTCGCCTACCAGGAGGACACGCCGGCGCCGGCGGCCGTCGCCGACATCGAGGCGCTCGAGGCGCTCGCGGCGGCGCCCGACCGGCTGCACCTGCGGCTGTACCGGCCGGCAGGCGCCGCGCGCGAGCGCATCAACCTCAAGCTCTACCAGCTGCGCGAGCCGAAAGCGATTTCGGACGTGCTGCCGACGCTCGAGAACCTCGGGCTGCGACTCATCAGCGAGCGTCCCTACGCGCTCGGTGCGATCGACGGCGTGCCGCGCTGGATCCAGGACTTCGAACTCGAGCTCGCCGCCGGCACCACGCTCGACCTCGCCGCCGATGGCGCGCGCGTGACGGCGGCGATCACGGCGCTGTGGCTCGGCCGCGCCGAGAACGACGGGTTCAACCGCCTGGTACTCGCCGCCAAGCTGTCGTGGCGCGAGACGGTGGTACTGCGCGCCTATTGCCGCTGGCTGCTGCAGACCGGCATTCCGTTCAGCCAGCCGTACATGGAGGGCGTGCTGGCGACGAACAGCCGCACCGCGGAGCGCCTGGCACGTCTGTTCGTCGCCGAGTTCGACCCGGCACTCAGTGCGCGCGCGCGCGAGACCCAGTGCGCCCGCCTGCAGCGCGAGCTCGACAACGACCTCGCGGGCGTGGCGCGCCTCGACGAGGACCGCATCCTGCGCGCCTTCGTCGCGGCCATCACGGCGACGCTGCGCACCAACTACTTCCAGCACAACGGCGCGGAACCGAAGGACTACCTGTCGCTCAAGATCGACCCGTCGCAGGTGCCCGGCATGCCCGAGCCGCGACCGATGTTCGAGATCTGGCTGTACTCGCCGCGCGTCGAGGGCGTCCACCTGAGGAAGGGACGGGTGGCGCGCGGTGGCCTGCGCTGGTCCGACCGCTACGAGGACTTCCGCACCGAAGTGCTCGGCCTGATGAAGGCGCAGAACGTCAAGAACACGGTGATCGTGCCGGTCGGCGCCAAGGGTGGCTTCGTCTGCCGCCGGCTGCCCGCGGCGCGCGACGCCGCGCAGCGCGAGGTGGTGGCCTGCTACCAGGACTTCATCCGCGGCCTGCTCGACCTCACCGACAACATCGTCGACGGCCGCGTCGTGCCGCCGCCGGCGACCGTGCGCCGCGACAAGGACGACCCTTACTTGGTGGTGGCGGCCGACAAGGGCACGGCGACCTTCTCCGACATCGCAAATGCCATCTCGGCGGAATACCACTTCTGGCTCGGCGACGCGTTCGCGTCGGGCGGGTCGGCGGGCTACGACCACAAGAAGATCGCCATCACCTCGCGCGGCGCCTGGGAGATGGTCAAGCGGCACTTCCGCGAGTTCGGCGTCGACACGCAGTCGCAGCCGTTCACCGTGGCCGGCATCGGCGACATGTCGGGCGACGTGTTCGGCAACGGCCTGCTGCGTTCGCGCTACGCGCTGCTCGTGGCCGCCTTCAACCACCAGCACATCTTCATCGACCCGGCGCCGCACGCCGCGCGCAGCTTCAAGGAGCGCCAGCGCCTGTTCGACCTGCCGCGCTCGAGCTGGGCCGACTACGACCGCAGCACGCTGTCCGCGGGCGGCGGCATCTGGTCGCGGGCGGACAAGTCGATCAAGTTGACGCGCGAGGCGCGCACGCTTCTCGGGATCACGGCCGACAGCGTGCCGCCGAACGACGTCATCAAGGCCATCCTGCGGCTCAAGGTCGACCTGCTGTGGAACGGCGGCATCGGCACGTACGTCAAGGCGAGCAGCGAGACCCACGCGGCGGTCGGCGACCGCGCCAACGACGGCGTGCGGGTGGACGGCCGCGAGCTGCGCTGCCGGGTGATCGGCGAAGGCGGCAACCTCGGCTGCTCGCAGCTCGGCCGGGTCGAGTACGCGCTCGCCGGCGGACGCCTCAACACCGACTTCATCGACAACTCGGGCGGCGTCAACTGCTCCGACCTCGAGGTCAACATCAAGATACTGCTGCGGCTCGCCGAGGAACGGCGCGGCCTCAAGCGACCGGCCCGCGACCGGCTGCTCGCGAGCATGACCGACGACGTCTCGGGACTGGTGCTGCGCAACAACTACCTGCAGGGCCAGGCGCTCAGCACCATCGAGGTGCATGCCCGCGACCGGGCCAGCGAGCACGCGCACGCGATCCTCGCGCTCGAGCGCAGTGGCGATCTCGACCGCGCGCTCGAGTACCTGCCGGACGACGTCACGATCATGGAGCGCGTGCCGCTCGGCAAGGGGCTGACGCGCCCGGAGCTCGCGATCCTGCTGGCGTACTCGAAGATCTGGACCTACAACCAGATCATGGAGTCGGACCTGCCGGAGGATCCGTACCTGTCGAACGAGCTCGAGCGCTATTTCCCGGCCGCAGTCGTCGCGCGTTACCAGGATCTGCTGCCGCTGCACCCCCTCAGGCGCGAGATCATCGCCACCGCGACCACGAACAGCATCGTCAACCGCATGGGCCCGACCTTCGCGCTCCGGGTCGCCGAGGAGACCGGCGATTCGATGAGCGCAATCACGCGTGCCTACGCGATCGCCCGCGAGAGCACCGCGATGCGCGACCTGTGGGGCGAGATCGAGGCGCTCGACAACAAGGTGCCGGCTGCGGTGCAGTACGAGATGAACTACGCGACCTCGCGCGCGCTCCGCCACGCGACGTTCTGGATCCTCGCGCACCGGGCCCGCGCGCTCGCCGTGGAACCCGCGGTCGCCGAGCTGCAACCGGGGCTTGCCGAGCTGGTCGGCGCGGCACCGAAGCTCGTGTTCGGACGGCTCGCGGCGCGCATCGAGAGCGACCGGGCGCGCTATCACGCCGCGGGCGTGCCCGCGCCGCTCGCGGCGCGGATCGCGGCACTCGCGCTGCTGCAATCCGGCCTGTACATCGTCGACCTCGCGGCGCGGCGGCGCCGGCCGCTGCTGACGGTGGCGCGCGCCTACCTGCATCTCGGCCACGTGCTCGAACTCGACGGCCTGCAACTGCAGATCGATGCGCTGCCGACCGACGGCCACTGGCAGTCGATCGCCCGCAGCACGATGCGCGAGAACCTGCACGGCATGCACCGCACGCTGGTCGACGCAATCCTGCGCAGCAAGTTCCGCGGTGACCCGCTCAAGGCGGTCGACGCCTGGCTGGCTGCCCGGCCCGCGCCGGTCGAGCACCTGAAGGAGGTACTCGCCGACATCGCGGCCGCGCCGAGCGTCGATTTCCCGACGCTGTCGGTCGCACTGCAGGCGCTCGTGCGCCTCGCGGACGAGTGAGCGCGGCGCATGAACCGGGCGAATGCGGAGAGCAAGCGTGACTGACACGACCGGCACCCTGGTGCTGCTGCGCCACGGCCAGAGCACCTGGAACCTCGAGAACCTGTTCACCGGCTGGACCGACGTCGACCTCACCGAGCAGGGCCGGGCCGAGGCCGCCGAGGCCGGCCGCCTGCTGGCGGCGGAGGGCTTCCGGTTCGAGCTGGCCTATACGTCGGTTCTGAAGCGCGCGATCCGCACGCTCTGGATCGCACTCGACACCATGGACCGCATGTGGATCCCGGTCGCGCGCAGCTGGCGGCTGAACGAGCGCCACTACGGCGCGCTGCAGGGCCTCGACAAGGCTCAGACCACGGCGCTGCACGGCGCCGAGCAGGTGAAGATCTGGCGCCGCAGCTACGACGTGCCGCCACCGCCGCTCGCGCCAGACGACCCCCGCCACCCACGCTTCGACGCGCGCTACGCCGGGGTCCCGGCTGCGGATCTGCCGGCGACCGAGTCGCTCAAGGACACGCTGCACCGGGTCGAGCCGTTCTGGCAGGCCGAGATCGCACCCAAGCTGCGCGCCGGACGCCAGGTGCTGGTCGTCGCCCACGGCAACAGCCTGCGCGCGCTCGTGAAGATGCTGGATGGCATGAGCGAGGCGGACATCGTCGAGTTCAACATTCCGACCGGCGTGCCGATCGTGTACGACCTCGACGCGAGGCTCGCCGCGCGCGGCCGACGCTTCCTCGGCGATCCGGCGGCGGTCGCTGCCGCCGCCGAAGCCGTGCGCCGCCAGAGCGAGCGGAAATCCTGACCGCGTGCGGCGCGGCGCAGGTCACTCGTCCGGGGCGATCGCGACCTTGAGGCCCGACAGGGCCTCGGTGAACTGTACCTGGCACGAGAGCCGCGACTCCGGCTTGAAGCTGCCGAGCTCGCGCAGCAGCTCGACCTCGTCCCCGTGTCGCGGCGGCAGGCGCGCGAGCCACTCCGGATCCACCCACACGTGGCAGGTCGCGCAGGAGCACATGCCGCCGCAGATGGCGGCGACGCCGTAGTCGAGCTCACGCAGGGTCTCCATGACGCTCACGCCCACGCGGCCCTGCACGCGATGCTCCTGGCCCGCGCGATCCACGATTACAAGTTCAGCCATTCGTCACTCCAGGTCATTCACTCGAGGCCGCCCGCGCCATGCGCGTCCACCCACCCCCATCGCGGGAGTCGGCCGGCCCGCGATCTTGCGTCGCAACAGCGCAACGCGCAACACCCCGGCGCTGCTGACATAAGCGGCGCGGCTCGCCCCGCCATCCGGAACCGCGCGCCGCCTCAGGGGTCGAATCGGGCGCGCGCGGAGCGACGGGCGGTCACTCCCGGTATCCTTGGCCGGCCGCCATGCCGCTGCCGGAGCGGGCCGAAGCCGCCAGTCGAGCGGTCGCTGGAAACACTGGAGTGCGCCTGCCGATGCCGATGCTCCGCCCGATCGCCCGGCTCCTGGTCGCCACCCTGTGGTGTGCCGGCGCAGCCGGCGCGCTCGCCGAGCCCTGCCCGGCGGGCCACCCCGGCTGTGCGTCGAAACCGGCGACCCCCCACGCGCGACCCACCAGCGAAGCGACGCACGAGCGGCTCGCGGACCCCGAGCCCCGCCCCGAGCGCGAGCCGGTGCCCGCAGCCGCGCCGCGCACGGACGAGGGGCAGCGGCAGCATGCGGAGGACGCCGCGCGTGAGCGTGCCGGGGCCGACGCACGCAGCCGCGCCGAGGCGGCTGCCCGCGCGCGGAGCGAGGAGGCGGCCCGGCTGCGCGCCGCCGATGCCGATCGCTCCGGCCTGAGACCCGCGCCGAGCCCGCCGCCATCCGGCTCGGAACCGACCCCGCAGCTGCCCGCGTCCGCGCCGGGCGACACGCAGGCGCCGCGAGTGCCGGCTCCGCGCCTGCCGACGCAGGCCGTCGGCGGCGTCAGGCTCGAGCGCAACGAGTCGCAGGGCTCGCGCATCGTCGTCGCCGAGCGCTACGCGAGCACAGGAACACTCGCCGAGAGCGCGTACCGCGAGGTGCAGAGCGCCGACGGACGCCTCACCGAACGGCTCTACACGGGCGGGGAACGCACGGTCGAGACGCCGGCATTCCAGAGCCACGGCCGAGCCGGCGGCGTCGACTTCGTGCGCTACTCGACCGGCCTGCACGCCGCGTACGTGCCGGGCGGTGAGCCGCTCTACGCCGAGGCCTTCACACGCGTCGGCGGCGTCGCACAGGGCGCGATGCCGGCCGTCGCGCGCACCACCTATGCGTCCTGGTCGGCAGGCACCTATCGCGCGCTCGCGACGCCGGTGACGAGCTACTACTCGGTGCTACCGCTTGACGGCCTGACGGTGTTCGCACGCCGACCGCCCGCGTGGCCGCCGCGCTTCTACCGCCCGTTCTACGTGGCGCTGCCGTGGGTTCTGGTCGCCGGACCCGGTTGCCCGATCTGCCCGCCGGCGGCTGGCGAGGCCGCGACCGGCTACAGCGACCCGATGGCGCTGCTCGGCGATGCACAGCTCGCCGGGCCGGCCGTCGACGAGGGCGTGCTGCCGGTGAGCGACGCGGCAGTGCCGAATGACGGGCCGGGGCCGGATGCCGACGCCGCGCCTCCGGAACTCACCGCCGACGCTGCCGGCGGGCTCACGACCGCCGACGCGCTCCCGGGCCTGCGCGGCGCGGTCGGCGAGCTGCGCGCGCAAGCGACCGCGGCCGACGGCGGCGTCCCCGGCAACCGCGCGCTGCCGGCCATCGCAGGCAGCGCGCCCGACGCCGCTGCGCCGGTCGCCGTGCCGGCCGGGGCGCGCCAGCAGATCCAGCTGCAGGTGCGCCTCAGCGTCGCCCAGCACGTCAACGAGCACGTCGCGACACTCGAGGACGTGCTCGGCGCGCCCTATGCGCGGATCTACCTTTTCCAGGTCGCGAGCCCGCTCGATGCTCGCAGCGTCGCGAGCGGGGACCGGTGCACGCTGTCCGGCGGCGACCTGCTCGCGTTTGCGGCGTTGCCGGACCGCAGCAGCTGGTCGGCCGAGATGCGCATCGTCGCCTCGCGCCCGGGCGAGTGCGGCTCGGGAGACGTCGTCAGCCTCACCAAGACCGACCTGCAGGACATGCTGAACAGCTTCAACGAGCGCATCGAGACCAATCTGGCGCTGCTGCAGGCGTGCCTCGCGAAGGGACCATGCGCGCATCCCTGATCCAGCCGCGCCGTCCGCTGCCCGCCTGCCGGGGAGGCTCGCCATGTACTGCGTAGGCTGTGGCCAGCCGCTCGCGAGCGCGGCGCGCTTCTGCGGCCACTGCGGCCGGGCGGTCGCCGCGCGGCGGCCGCGGCAGGGCCGCCTGTGGCTCATGGGCGCCGGGCTCCTCGCGTTGCTGGCGCTGGCCGGGTTTCTCGCGCGTGGCCTCGTCGCACCACGGCCGGCGAGGCCGGCGCCGGCAGCGCCCGCCGCGAGCGGCAGCGCCGACGGCGACTGGTCGGGTCTCGCTCCGGAGGAAGCGCGCGCCGCGCGGCGCGCGCTCGAGGAGTCCATCCGGGCAGAGGAAGCGACCGCCCGCACCCGCATCGACGCCGCCGGACCAGGACCCGGTATCCCGACACCAGCCGACAGGAAGCCGCCCCCATGAACCGCTGCCTCGCGCTCGCCACCGCCGCGATCCTCTTCCTCGCACTCGTACCCGCGCGCGCCGGCATCGTCGTCTCGGTGCAGATTGCGCCACCACCGCTCGTCGTCTATGCGCAGCCGCCGATACCCGCGCCGGGCTACCTGTGGACGCCCGGCTACTGGGCATACGGCGACGAGGGCTATTTCTGGGTCCCAGGGACCTGGGTCATGGCACCGTTCCAGGGCGCCCTGTGGACACCGGGTTACTGGGGCTGGGGCAACGGCCTGTTCCTCTGGCACGAGGGCTACTGGGGTCTGCACGTCGGGTTCTACGGCGGCGTCAATTACGGCTATGGCTATGGTGGCGTCGGCTTCGTCGGCGGTCGCTGGCAGGGCGGCGCGTTCGCCTACAACGGCGCAGTGATGAACGTCGGTGCCGTCGGTGGTCTGCACACCTACAACGAGCCGGTCGCAGCGCCGGCCGGGCACACGAGTTTCAATGGCGGTCCCGGCGGAACGGAGGCGACGCCGACGGCAGGAGAGCGCGCCGAGATGGCGGTGCATCACCTGGCGCCGGAGGCGGCGCAGTTGCAGCACCTCGCCGCGGCGGCCGCCAACCGGGCACTCCTTGCGTCGGTCAACCACGGCTCACCCGCGCTCGCGGCCACGAGCCGCGCCGGGGACCTGGCGGCGCCGGGCGCCTCCGCCACGCACGGGATGACTGCCACGCAGGGCGCTCCCGCCGGTCGCAGCGCGGCGGGCGGAATCGCGGGAGCGCGCCGCACCTACCCGGCCGTACAGCACGCAGCGGGTGGCGCGCCGCGGGTGCCGCAGGGGATCGCGGCTGGCACGCGTGCGCCCGTCCGCGCGAGCGCCCCGGCGCCGCGCGCGCCCGCCACGCGCGGCCCGCAGTCGAGCCACACCATGGCGCCGCGCTGAGGCGCTCAGCGCTTGCGAATCGCCGGATCGACGGCCAGCCGCTCGACGAGGGCGGCGCGCCGTTCCGGCTCGAGCGAGTCCCAGCCGGCCGCGGCGTCGAGCCACAGCACGTGCAGGCAGTCGAACACGAGGCACATGCGCCCGAGATGCTCCGCGTCAATGTTGCCGCCGTGCGCCTCGATGAGCAGCGCGCGCTGCGCCGCGTCGTAGTCGTGGTAGCCGCAGACGGCGGCCAGCTCGAATACCGGATCACCGACGCCGCCGTACTCCCAGTCGACGAAGCGCAGCGGCGCATCGCCGATCAGGTTCCGGTAATGCAGGTCGTTGTGGCAGAGCGCGGCCGGTGCACTCTGGTAGGTGGCGAGCGACCAGCGCAGCCGAGCAGTGAGATCCGCGCGCGCGACCGGTCCGGCCGCGAGGTCCGGTAGCTCGAGATAATGCTGCAGCACGTCGTGCACATTCATGCGCCGCACGCCGCGTGGCACCGCGGCGCGGTGCAGTGCGCCGAGGCGTTCGGCCAGCATCCGGATGCCGGCCGGCGCGCGCACGTCGTCGCGCGTCCAGGCGCGACCAGCGAGGAATTCACTGACGAGGATGCCGCGTGCCGGCTCGGCATACACGACCGCAGGTCCGAACCCGAGCTGCGCGGCAGCAGTCTGGGTCTGGCGCTCGGCCACGCGGTTGATCTGGTAGCGCGCGTCGCGGCCACCGGCGATGCGCAGCACCCATTCACCGAGCGGCGAGGCGACCCGCCAGCTGTCGTTGTCGAGCCCGCCCGCCAGCGACGAGATCGCAACGCCCGCCGCGAGCGCCTCGCGCCCGCCCGCAAAGCGCGCGAGGGCCGCGCGTACCGCCTCGTCCGGCGCGCTCACGCCGCCGCCCGCGCCCGTCTCATGTCCGTCTGCCAGCTGCGCCATCCGATGACCACCAGACCGAGGTATGCCAGATACAGAATCATGGACGCATACAGTTTCTGCTGCCAGCACAGGATCGCAATCAGGGCGTCGATCACGAGCCACCACGGCCAGTTGTCGATCTTCTTGCGCGCCACGAGCCAGGTCGCAAACACGCTCCCCCAGGTGGTCAGGGAATCGAGCACCGGCTGCGGCGCCTGCGTCTCGCGTGCGAGCCAGGCACTGGTCGCGGCGCTCGCCACCAGCACCGCGGCGACGCCCGCCAGCTGCACGCGCCACGAGGCGCGGCTCACCGCGAGCTCGGCGCCACCGGCGTCGCGGCGCCAGGCGCGCCAGCCGTAGACCGCGACCAGCAGGTAGTAGACCTGCAGCGCCGCCTGCATGTAGAGGCCGGCAGCGTAGAACACCTCGAGGTAGAGCGCCGTGCTGAGGAAGGCCGCCAGCCAGCAGAGCCGGTGCTGGCCGATCACCAGTACCACGTAGACCACCCCGAGCAGCGCGCCGGCCGCCTCGAGTGGCGAGCCGCCACCCCACAGGTCGACCAGCGCCGTGAACGCATCGGCGAGAGTCACGGCTGGCCCCCGGCCGGCGCGCGCGCCCCCCGGCGACGGTGCGCAGCGCGGCCCACCGCGCGCCGGCACCCGGGCGCGGGCAGGGGCTGGTAAACTCCGCGCCTGGCCATCCCGAGGCTCCGAGGTCCATGCCCAAGCGCACGATCAAGCTGTTCCAGGTCGACGTCTTCACGCAGCAACTGTTCGCCGGAAATCCCGCCGGCGTGGTGCTCGGCGCGGAGGTCCTGACGGAGCACGAGATGCAGTCGCTCGCACGCGAGCTCAACAATTCCGACTCGGCGTTCGTGCTGCCGCCGGACGGCGCCGACCACGACGTGCATCTGCGCTTCTTCACGCCGACCCGCGAGGCCGCGTTCGTCGGCCACGCAACCGTCGCGGCGCACGTCGCGCGGCTCGCGGCCGGCATCGGCAAGCCCGGCCGGTTGCGCCAGAAGTCGCGGTCCGGCGTCTACGACGTCGAGATTGCCGGCCCGAGCTCGGCGCCGGTCGTCACGGTCGCGATCCCGGTGCCGCACTTCAACCCGCCGATCGACGCCGGCACGCGCAGTCAGCTGCTCGATGTGCTCGGTATCGACACGGCGGCGCTCGATCCGAAGTGCCCGGTAGTGGTCACCAAGCGCACCAGCACGCGCCTCATGATCGGGCTGCGCTCGGTCGAGCAACTGAACTCGATGCAGCCGAAATTCGAGGAACTGAAGCGCATGACGCCGCACATCGGCGCCGACGGCTTCTTCGTATTCGTGCGCGACGCGCGCGGTCCGGGCACCACCGAGTCGCGCCTGTTCTCGCCGGTGCTCGGCATTCCCGAGGACCCGGTCAGCGGCAACGCCCACGGCATGCTCGGCGCGTACCTGGTCGCCAACCAGCTGCTGCCGCTCACGGACGGCCGCGCCCGCTTCCGCGGCTACCAGGGCCGCGCCATGCAGCGGCCGGGCGAGGTCGACGTCGAGGTGCAGACCGAGGGCGGCCGGCCGACCCGCATCCTCATGAGCGGCACCGCCCGCATCGTGTTCACGACCGAAGTCACCCTCGACTGAGCGGGCCGGCGCGCGCGACGGGCGCGCGCCGCCAGATCCCGCAGCGCTGACCCCGAGCATGCGCGCTACGCCTCGTCCGGCGCGGCGCTCGCCGGCGCCAGCTCGCCCTCCCACGAGGCCACCACCGCCGCGGCGATCGAGTTGCCGAGCACGTTGGTGGCACTGCGGCCCATGTCGAGAAACTGATCGACCGCGAGGATCAGCAGCAGGCCTGCCTCCGGGATGTGGAAGTGGGTCAGCGTCGCGGCGATCACGACGAGCGACGCGCGCGGCACGCCTGCCATGCCCTTGCTGGTCACCATCAGCAGCAGCAGCATCGACAGCTCCTGCTGGAAGCTGAGCTCGATGCGGTAGGCCTGCGCGATGAACAGCGTCGCGAAGGTGCAGTACATCATCGAGCCGACCAGGTTGAACGAGTAGCCGAGCGGCAGCACGAAGCTCGCGATGCGCTCGGAGGCACCGAAGCGCTCGAGCTGCTCGAGGGTCTTCGGGTAGGCCGCCTCCGAACTCGCGGTCGAGAACGCGAGCAGCACCGGTTCACGGACCAGCCGCGCGAGCTCGACGATGCGGCCGCGGATCACGGCAAAGCCGAGCAGCCCGAGCACGAGCCACAGCACGCCGAGCGCCAGGTAAAAGCCGCCGATGAACCTGCCGTAGGTGGCGAGAATCGCGAGCCCGTGCGTGCTGACGGTGGCGGCAACGGCGGCGAATACCGCGAGCGGCGCGACCTTCATGACGTAGCCGGTGACCCGCAGCATCACGTGCGCGAGCTCGTCGATGACCTCGAGCACGCGCGCGCCGCGCGCGCCGAGGCTCGCGAGCGCCGCACCGAAGAATCCCGAGAACACGACGATCTGCAGGATCTCGTTGCCAGCCATCGCCTCGGCGATCGAGCGCGGCACGAGGTGCGTGATGAAGTCCTTGAGCGTGAGCGTTCCGGCGGCGACGCCACTCTGCGCGTCGCTCGGCGGGACAGGCAGCGCCAGCGTCGCGCCGGGCGCGAGCAGGGTCACCATCAGGATGCCGAGCAGGAGCGACAGGAGCGAGGCAAACACGAACCAGCCGAGCGTCCGCAGGCCCACCCGCCCCAGGCGTCCCGAGTCGCCCATCTTGGCGATGCCGGCGACCAGGGTCGCGAACACGAGCGGTGCGATGATCATCTTGATCAGCCGCAGGAACACGTCCGTGAGCAGCGACAGATGGCCGGTGAAGCTCGCGAGCGTCGCCGGGTCGTCGATGCGCGCGTGGCAGACGGCGCCGACGCCGACGCCGAGCAGCATCGCGAGCAGTATGTAGAGCGTGATGTGGCGCTTCATGGTCCCCCCGGGTCGAGACTCTGGCGTGTGGCGCCGCGGCGCGCAATGGCCGCGTGCGTGTCGCCCTCAGCGCCGGCGTGGCCGGGCGCGGGCCCGCCCGCCCTTGAGCGTCAGCACGTGGCCGATCTCCGGCACGAGGTCGCTCGCGTGGTGCGCGGCGACGACGAGCTGGACCCCGCTCGCGGCAAGCGCCGACAGGAGCCGCCGCACCTGGGCGCGGAGCGGCGCGTCGAGCCCGGTCAGCGGCTCGTCGAGCAGCAGTGCCTCGGGCTCCAGCACGAGCGCGCGGGCGAGCAGCGCGAGCCGCAGCTGGCCGTACGACAGTTCGCGCGCGGGCCGCGCGGGATCGGCCGCCAGCGCGACACGCGCGAGCGCGCGGCGCGCACGGGCAAGCTCGGCTCGCCGCGGCGCCGCGTCGAGCCCGATGCTCGCGCGCAGACCGCTGACGACGAGCTCGGCGAGGCTGACGCGCTCGAGGTACTCGGCCTGCAGTTCGGGTGACACGAAGCCGATGCGGCGCCGCCAGGACTCGATGTGCGTGCCGCGCGGGTGTCCGCGCCGCAGCACCTCGCCGCCGAGCGCCGCCGGCAGATCGCCGTGCACCAGCCTGAGCAGCGTCGTCTTGCCGCTGCCGTTGCCGCCGAGCAGTGCCCAGTGCTCGCCGGGGCCGAGCGTCCAGTTGACGCCGCGCAGCACCGGCCGGTAGTCGCGGTAGACATCCACCTCGCGCAGCGTGACGAGCGGTTCCGCGGGGTGCACGGCTCGCCGGCGCCGCGCCGGCAGCGGCGCCGCCGCCGCCGCGCGCTCGCGCAGCCAGAGCCGCGCCGCCGCGCCCGCCCGGCCGTCGTGCACCAGGCGGCCGTGCTGCAGCACGAGCGCACGCCGGAAGCCACGCGGGGCATCCTCGGCGCGGTGCGTGGCGAGCACGATCGTGAGACCGGTGGCCGCCAGCCGCGCGAGCTCGCGCGCGATCAGCTGCCGCGATGCGCTGTCGAGGCCGTTGAACGGTTCATCGAGCAGCAGCAGGCGCGGCCGGCCGGCCAGGGCTCGCGCCAGCAGCACCCGGCGCCGCTCGCCGTAGGACAGCGTCAGGAAGCGGCGGCGCCGCAGCGCCAGCAGCCGCAGGCGCCGGAGTGCGCCCCGCACGCGGCGCCGCTCGACGCTCGTCAGCCTCACGATCGGGCGGTCGCCGCCGTGACAGCCGGTCGCCACGACGCGTTCGACGCTGAAGTTCCAGTCGTAGCGCAGGTACTTGTCCTGCCGCTCGCCGCCGACGTGCGCGATGCGCGGCAGCAGCTCCGACAGCTCGAGCAGCCGCCCGGCCGCGTCGCGGTACTCGCGGCGCTCACGACCGGTCGGGGTCGGCCAGCGCTCGCCCGCGAGCAGCTTGAGGAGCTGCGTCTTGCCCGCGCCGTTCGCGCCGAGCAGCAGCACGTGCGCGCCGCAGGCGAGCTCCACAGTCAGATCGTGGAGCACCACGCGCCCGCCGAGCTCGAGGCTGGCGTCGCCGAGCACGACCGCGATGCCGCTCATGCGACACGCCAGCGGCCGGCTCTGGCCGCCGCGCGTCCGTCGCGCTCGAGCTTGATCAGGTGGGCCTCGAGGGAGTAGCGCGCCACCTCGTGCAGCACCGGATCGACGTCGGCGTACACCGCAGGCAGCAGCTCGTCGAGCGTCGCACTGCCCGCGGCGCCGAGCGCGGCGAGCACGCGCGCCTCGCGCATCAGGCGATGACGCACGAGCGCCGCCAGCACCGTCGCGGGGTCGGTGAGCACCGGGCCATGCCCGGGCAGCAGGCGCGCGGCGCCGAGCGCCGCGAGGCGCGCGAGCGAGTCGAGGTACTCGCTCATGTCGCCGTCCGGCGGCAAGATCACCGGCGAGACTGTGCCTAGCACGTGGTCGCCGGTGCACAGCAGCGCGCCCTGCGGCTCGAACCAGCACAGGTGGTTCGAGGCATGCCCGGGTGTCGCCACCGCGACGAGCTCGCCCGCATCGGTCGCGAGCCGCGTGCCCGCGCCGGTGGCGAGGTCCGGCAGGAACGACGGATCGTGGAACTCGCGGTGGCGCGGCAGCGCACCGCGGCGTGGCGCGCCGGTGCGTGCGTGCAGGAGTTCCGCCGCGGGCGAGTGATCGCGGTGGGTGTGCGTCACCGCAATTGCCTCGATGTGCGCTGCGCCGACCGCGGCGAGGACCGCATCGACGTGGCTCGCGATTGCCGGGCCCGGGTCGACGATGACGACGCGCGCGTGGCCGAAGAGGTAGGTGTTGGTGCCGGGACCGGTCATGCGCCCGGGGTTCGGCGCGACGATGCGCCGCACGCCCGGTGCGAGCCATGCCACGCGCCCGGCCTCGAACTCGTTCTCGATCGGGTGCGTCACGCGGCGCCCGCTGCCGCGGTGCAACTCGCGGCGCGGCGGCCGCCGCCGGCAGACGCCGCCGCGACCCGGGCGATCGTGCCGGCGCCAGGGTTGCCAGGGCGGTAGCCGCGGCAACGGGGCCCGGCGCGCGTCGCTTCGAGTATGGCCATCACGGTGTCCGGCCATCCTAGCGGCCCGGTTCCGGCGGTGGTACCCCAGCCGTAATCGCGAATTACAGATCACGAATCGCCCGGCGGCCGGGAAGCCATTAGACTGGGGCCCGAACGCGGGCCATATCGGCCGTCGAGCGAGGTTTCCCATGATCCGCCATTCGAATGTCTGCGCATCCCTGCTGGCGCTTGGCGCGCTGGCCGCCGCGCCCTCCACTTTCGCCGCCTGTTCGTATCCGCATGCCCCTGACCAGTTCCCGGACGGCGCGGCCGCGACCATGGACCAGATGGTCGCCTCGAACAACCAGGTCAAGCAGTACATCGCGGACATGGACGTCTACATGAAGTGCGTCGACGCCGAGAGCCCGCCGCCGCCGGCCGATGCCAAGCTCACCGACGCGCAGAAGAAGGAAGTTGCCGAGCGCGAGAAGATGCGCGTGCAGAAGCACAACGCCGCGGTGGCCGACGAAGAGGCCATGCGCGACAAGTGGCACGAAGTGCTGACTGCCTACAAGGCGGCGCACCCGAAGTGAGCGCTCGCCGCCGATGCTGACGCCGGCGGAGGCCGAGGCAGCGATCGCGGCGACCCTGAGCGTCCTGCCGGCCGAGACGGTCGCGCTCGAGCGGGCCGCCGGCCGGGTGCTGCGCGAGGCGCTCTACGCCGACCGCGACCAGCCGCCGTTCGACCGCGTCGCGATGGACGGCATCGCGTTCGCGAGCGCGGCCTATGCGGCCGGTCGCCGCGAGTTCCGCATCGCGGGCGTGGTCGCTGCCGGTGCGAAACCCGCACCGCTCAACGCCGCCGACACCTGCCTCGAGGTCATGACCGGGGCCGTGCTGCCGCCTGGCAGCGACACGGTGGTTCCGGTCGAGGACCTGACCGTGGAGTCGGGCTCCGCGCGCCTGGCCGCGTCGGTGCGCCCCGTCCCGTACGGCAACGTCCACCGGCAGGGCACTGATGGCCTTGCCGGGGCGTGCGTGCTCGAGGCTGGCGTACGGCTGCGGGGCCCAGAGCTCGCGATCGCCGCAGCATCAGGCCGCACGACGCTGGCGGTGACCCGGATGCCCCGCATCGCGGTGCTGTCGACGGGCGATGAGCTCGTGCCACCGGGTACCACGCCGGCGCCCTGGCAGGTACGCCGCTCGAACGCCTACGGCATCGCGGCGACGCTGCGCGAGCACGGCTACGACGAGCTGAGCGATGCGCATGCGGCGGACGACCCCGGCGTCATCCGCGACCTGCTCGAGCGGCACCTGGAGACCCACGACGTGCTGGTGCTGAGCGGCGGGGTGTCGGCGGGACGCTTCGACCACGTGCCGGCCGCGCTCGCGGCGGCGGGCGTGCGCCAGGTGTTTCACAGGGTCGCGCAGCGTCCCGGCAAGCCCTTTTGGTTCGGTGGGCGAGCGGACGGGCGGCTCGCGTTCGCGCTTCCGGGGAATCCGGTGTCGACGCTCGTGTGCCTCGTCCGCTACGTGCTGCCCGCGCTTGCACGCCTGACGGGGACCGTCCCGCCAGCACCGGTGCCGACCGCGCTCTCGGCGGCCTTCGAGGCCCGCCACCCGCTCGCGACCTTCCTGCCGGTCGACCGCCCGCCCGGTGGCGACGCCCGGCTCGTCGCCCACCCCACGCACGGCTCGGGAGACTTCACCGCGCTCGCCGGAACGGTCGGCTTCGTCGAGCTCGCCGCCGGCCTTCGCTGGGAACCCGGCAGCCTCGCGCCGCTCTACACTTGGTAGCCATGAGCCCCGTCGTCCCCCTGCAGGATCCGCACGCGCCCGTCGACCAGCTCGGCCGGACGATGCACGACCTCAGGATCTCGGTCATGGACCGCTGCAACTTCCGCTGCCCGTACTGCATGCCGAAGGACACCTTCGGCGAGGGCTACCGCTTCCTCGGCGCCGCCGAACGCCTGTCGTTTCCCGAGATCACGCGGCTCGCGGCGCTGTTCGTGGCGCTCGGGGTACGCAAGCTGAGGCTGACGGGCGGCGAGCCGCTGCTGCGCGCCGGCCTGCCGGAGCTCGTCGGCGACCTCGCGGCGCTGCCGAACGTCACCGACGTCGCCCTCACCACGAACGGCGTGCTGCTCGCGCGCCATGCCGAGGAGCTGAAGGCGCAGGGCCTCGCCCGCGTCACGGTGAGCCTCGATGCGCTCGACCCCGCGGTGTTCCACGCGATGTCCGGCGGCTTCGGTACGCCTGGCGAGATCCTCGACGGTATTGAGGCGGCCATCGCCGCGGGCCTTGCGCCGATTAAGGTGAACTGCGTGGTGCAGCGCGGCATCAACGACGGCGAGGTGCTGGCGCTGATCGAGCGCTTCCGCGGGTCGCCGGTGGTGGTGCGTTTCATCGAGTACATGGATGTCGGTACCCGTAACCACTGGGACCGCGCGCGCGTCGTCCCGTCGCGCGAGCTGCACGACCTCGTCCACGCGCGCTGGCCACTCACGCCGGTCGCGGCCGGCTACCGTGGCGAGGTCGCCGAGCGCTACGCGTTCGTCGACGGCGCGGGCGAGATCGGCTTCATCTCCTCGGTGAGCCAGCCGTTCTGCGGCGCCTGCACCCGCGCGCGGCTGTCGTCGGAAGGCATTCTCTACACCTGCCTGTTCGCGACCCACGGGCTCGACCTGCGCACGCCGCTGCGCACCGGCGCGGACGACGCGACCCTGACGCACATGATCCGCTCGGCCTGGCTCGGGCGCAGCGACCGCTACAGCGAAATCAGGAGTGCCGCGCACCCGCCCGGCACCGAGCACAAGATAGAGATGTACTACATCGGAGGCTGATGAGCACGCTCACCCACGTCGCCGCGGACGGCAGCCCGACCATGGTCGACGTCGGCGCCAAGGCGGTCACGGCGCGCAGCGCCGTCGCCGAGTCGCGCGTCCGCCTGCCGGCGGCCGTCGCCGCGGCGCTGCGCGCCGCGGGGTATGCCACCGCCAAGGGCCCGGTGTTCCACACCGCCATCGTCGCCGGCACCCTGGCGGCGAAGCGCACGCACGAGCTGATTCCGTTCTGTCACCCGCTCGGGCTCGAGAAGTGCCGCGTGACCATCGAACCGGACGGCGACGATCTGGTGGTGCGCTGCGAGGTCGGCGTGCACCACCGCACCGGCGTCGAGATGGAGGCCCTGACCGGCGCGAGCGTCGCGGCACTGACGATCTACGACATGTGCAAGGCGCTGTCGCACGAGATCGTGATCGCCGAGACGCGGCTGCTCGCCAAGCGCGGCGGCAAGAACGACTTCGGGGCCGGCCATGCGCCCTGAGGCGGCGCCGCTCGCCGGCCTCGTACTGGCCGGCGGCCACTCGCGGCGCATGCAGCGCGACAAGGCAACGCTCGAGTTCGCGGGCGAGACGCAGCTCGCGCGTGCGGTGCGCCTCGTCGCGGCGCATGCCACTGACACCTTCGTCTCCGTGCGCCCCGACCAGACGACCGATCCCGAGCGTGCCCGCTTTGCGCAGATCGTCGACGGCATGGAAGGCGAAGGGCCGGCAGCGGGCCTGCTCGCCGCGTTCGCCGCACGTCCCGGGCACGCCTGGCTCGTGGTCGCGGTCGACCTGCCGCTCCTCGACGCGACGACGCTCGCCGACCTGGTCGCGCGGCGCGACCCGCAGGCG
>Ga0181519_10000116_pt1 | contig 68861 bp, 51 predicted proteins | sample PEATcosm2014_Bin_26_FD_121102 | JGI IMG/M metagenome (GOLD analysis project Ga0181519, IMG submission 121102) | Peatland microbial communities from MTU Mesocosm Facility, Houghton, MI, USA - PEATcosm2014_Bin02_10_metaG | ecosystem: Environmental > Terrestrial > Soil > Wetlands > Peat | place...
CAGCCTCTTTCGTCGCCATTTTGGACTCCTATATTCCCGATTTCCTACGGTTGTGGTCTTTGCACAACATCTGGCAATTTTCCGGCACGGTTTTCCCGTTCTTACTCCACGGCGTAATGTGGTCGGCTTCCATTTCTTCAAGCTCCCAATGCTTTGCCTTCGGGCATTTCGGGCAGATGCCTTTTTGTTTTTCGTATGCCTTTTGTTTCTCCTTATCGTTGAACGTGCGGAGCGAGAGATATTTTTCGTCGCGCGTCAAAATGTATCGGTAGATGCCTTTTTGATTTGTCACTTCATCGTCTTCAATCAACTTCATCGTCTCCGCCTCGATTGCCTTCGGGTCATGTTTTTTACCCTTAAATTCATTGTAAAGAACGCCCCATGGAACGCCCCGCATGATGTTCTTTCGTTTCGTTGTGAAGGTTGCAGCCACCCACTCAATCACGGCTTGATAATATTTCCACAACTTGGTGGCGTTTTTATCGTGCTGATGCCTTCCCATGTATTCCTCAATTTTGCTGTCTGAAATCCAATCAATCGCCGTTTCCAAATAGTCCTGTCGGATGGGCGCTCCATTGAGATAATCCTGCCCGATTTGATACGCGGCACAACCTGTCTTGCTGAAATATCGCTTCGCGTCAGAAACCCACGAACCCGCATAGACGGCGTTCTTCAATTCCTGATCCGTCAGCGGTTTCCCCGCGATGTTGATTGTCCTAAACCAGTCCAACCTCTCGCTGTCTGTGCCTGTGCATTGATAGACCGTCAGTTTGTAGTTGAGGATTTTCTCCTGCCTGTCGTCTGGCAGATTCTCGAAATACAACTTCTGAAAAGAGAAAATTCCCTTCACATACTGGCAAATGGAAATCGTCCGCTGTTGCCCGTCAATCACCTCAAAGTTGCCATCTTTCCGCACCGCCCAATACATCACATTTAGCGGGAAGTTATTGGTGACGGTATTGATGACGGCGTCTCTCTCCTTAGGCCCGTATATGAATTCCCGTTGATACGGCGGGCGAATGTCGAGTTTGCCGCCATAGCCGACAACGCCATCTTCGGCGTTGTCTTCATAGCCATCCGCCAATTCACGGACGGTTATTTCTTTGAGCGTGATTTGCATAGTTTTTTCCTCTTGATTAAAAGTCGCGCGTAGGTGGGCTTGAACAATTTTCCGATCTTGATTACGCCACGCCTATTCAAGTCACCGGGATTTGGCACATCTTCATCGGTGTATTTCTTCGTTTTCAGCCCGGAATTGTTATCTCTGTCGGTTATGCCCAATATTTCAAACTGTTCAGGATTATGCTTGTCAAGAAACGTAATTGGCACGCCCATCGCGCCGTCGTAGTCCATCGGAATGTCCGTGTATCTATCCACGTTGATGGCATCGTAGTTGTCATATTTGGGATATTCGACGCGGCTATATTTCTTGTAGAGAATCAAATCTTGGTGACGTTTTGCAGTGTCCAGATTGGTGAACCATACAATCCTACCCGAGCTAAAAAACTTTTTACCATTTTCAATTTTCTTCCTCGACTCCGTGGCTATGTCATATTCGTCTTTCACCCCGAACCATTTTGTTCCATAGTTATCCACGCCCAGCCAAATTTTGTTGTCTTTGATGAGCGTGAAAATTTCCTTATACGTGATGGCGTTCTGGTCGCCGATGATGACAAACTTCTTGCCGTATTCCACCAGTTGCGCCACGTATTCTCTGAACAAAGAAAACGGCGGATTTGTGACCACGACGTCGGCTTGTTTCAGTAGTTCGATACATTCCTTGCTGCGGAAATCGCCGTCGCCTTCCAGATGCTGGAGTCCGATTCGTTCGGGGGTTGGAACTTTGCCTCTGTTTTTTTCGCCCGCGTATTCTAAATAAACGGCTTTCTCGGAATCGTTCTCACTGAACAAATCGGCGTTTTGGCTTTTGTAGCAGGTCGTGATGAGTTTTTTCAGCCCTAGCTCCCCGAACTTGTGAGAGAAATAATGGAAAAAACTGCTGACGCGCGGGTCGTCGCAATTGCAAAGAACAACTTTGCCTTTGAAATACTCCTTGTAATGGCTGAGTTCCTTTTCGATGTCGGAAAGCTGCGTGTAAAACTCATCCTTTTTCGCATCCCTTGCCTTGTGCAAATTTGAATTAGAAGTTTTAGTTGCCATGGTTTCCGCTGCAAGCCAGCAGAAACGGGAAATCTAAAAAAGAAGAGGCGCGGACTCGTCGCACCCTGTCCCGAGGCACCACGAAGCGCCTGTCAAACGAGGTAACGCCAAGCCGCGCCCATTTGGGCGCGCTCGGTCGGTTCGTTTGACGGGCTTGGAAAATTCGTGGTTTTCGGGACAGCCCGTAGCCGTAGCTACGCAAAATTGTTTTGGTTAAATAATAATCGTCGTTTTGTTTTTTCTAACGCGGCCAGTGTGCGCCGGAAATTTATCCGCGTCAATCCGCGTTGTTTTCGACTCCTCACCCCGGCCCTCTCCTCGTTTTTGATTTGCTTTCTCCCCGACGACCCTCATCCGGTCTGCGACCACCTTCTCCCGCTCCCGCGAGCGAAGGACGGCGAGGAGAGGGAGAATTATTTTGTGGGACGCGAACCCACGGTTTCACCACGGGCTATTTCCGTTCCCCGCTCCGTGGCTTGGGTTCTCATGGAACTTGTCCCTACGGAATCTGTGTTTCATCCGTGTGAATCTGTGGCTAAAACTTCGCGCCTTGGCGGCTTGGCATGAAAATCCGTCCGCATTCCTGCTGATGCCGCTCCTGAACGGAGCTTGATTCATTTTGTTGCCGCAATCTACAACGATGTCAGCCCTACGGGCTTTGGGCAGATTTCCTTTCGTGTGATTTGTGTGGTTCGTGGTGAAAAAATCCGGCCCGGCCCGGTCTCGCCCGCCCGCCGTCCCAGGCCGGTGGTTCTGGTGACCCACATTGTAACAAAAAGTGATTGCATTCTTTGGGCGAGTTGAACAGTTTCATCGCCGAAATCAGACGGAGTGTCGCTTTTGGATAAAAGCGCCTGTTGTTTCCGCCTTCACAAACAACGTAAAGTAGAATCGCATCATGAAAACCAAAATCAAACTCGAGTGCGACAGCTTCAATCGCTCACTCGTTTTCTGCAAAACCAACAGCGGGGATATTCCGGCCACCAGCAAGGGGCCGGGTTATGTCGCGGCGTTGGGCAACATCTACGCGCAACTGGTCGCCGCCGGGGCCACGCAAAAACCCATCACGGTGTCGGCGCAAAACGCACTGATTCTGGCGCTGGACCAGAAGCTGGACAACATGGCCACCATCGCCCAGGCGTATGCGAAAATCCAGCCGGGGTTTGATGACGCGTTTCCGCGCTGCGCGCATTTGAATCCGGGCGAGGTGCTGCGCACGGCCAACGCGTATCTGGCCAAACTGGCACCCGCAGCCGGTGACGACGCGGCGACGACGGCGGCCAAGGCCGCGCGGGTGCAGGTGTTTGTGGATCATGCCATGCCGGCCACGCTGGTGGCGGATTTGCAGGGGCAGTTGAAACAGATCGGCGATGTGTCCGGCACGCATGAGGAGAGCCGCGAGGAGGGCGTGTTGAGCACGGAGGAAATCAACCAGCTTATGAATCAGGGCCGGGTGCAGCGCGATTTGCTGGGTGCCATTTTCCTGACGGTCTATGCCTCCAATCCGCAAAAGCTGGCGGCGTGGTCGAGCGCCTGCCATGTGGAGCACGGCCCGCACCATGCGGCCACCCCAACCCCGACGCCCGCGCCGGCGGCAACGACGACGAAATAATCTGCGGACGAAAAAGTCCGACACCTCACCCCAGATCCCTCTTCCCGTCCCGCCGTGCTCGCGCACTGTCGCGGCAGGTCGCGGCGGAGAGGGAAATTATTTTGCCTTTAACAACGCGGCAATCAAGCCGTCGGTGGTGTGCTCCTTTGCCTCAAATGCCGGCTCCAGTTTCAGCGCGCGGATGGACTTGCTCGTTTCCGGGCCGATGGAGGCAATTTTAAGCTGCGGGAATTTCTTCACCAGCTTCGGCAAATCAAATCGTGCGTGAAAATGTTCCACTGTCGAGCTGCTCGTGAACGTCACCCAGTCCGCGCCTTCCGCCAGCAGCCGCGCGCCCGCGCCGGCGGGGTCTTCGGTCTCGGCCACGGTTTTGTAGATCGCGATGTCGTCCACGATCGCGCCCAATTCCTCCAGCGCCTCCGGCAGTTCGCGGTTCGCCACTTCCGCCCGCAGCAGGCACATCTTCAAATTCTCGATGGTCTCGAACTTGGCAAACGCCTCGGCCAGTTTTTTGGCGGTCGCATCCTCCGGCTGCAAATCAATTTGCAAATGCAATTCGCGCAACTTCGCCGCCGTCGCCGGGCCGACCGCCGCGATGCGCGCGCCGCCGATGTCGCGCATATCGTGAAAGCGCTTGAAGAACAAATCGAAGAACGCCGTCACGCCGTTCGCGCTCGTGAACACCAGCCAGTCGTAGGCGTTCAATTCCAGCAGCGCGTCCACGATGGCGTCCTTTTCCACCGGCAGCGTGAGCCGGATGGTCGGCACTTCGATCACGTCCGCGCCCAATTCCGCGAGCCGCTGTGCAAACTTTCCGGCCTGTCCCGTGCGCCGGGTGACGACGATTCGTTTTCCGAACAGCGGCAGGTTTTCAAACCAATTCAATTTCCCGCGCAGCTTCACCACGTCGCCGACGATGGTGAGCGTCGGCGGAACGATCTGTTTCTCCGCTGCCAGTTTGGCAATCGTCGCCAGCGTGCCGGAAACTGATTTTTGTCTGCCAAGTGTGCCCCATTGGACGACGGCCACCGGCGTTTCCGGCGGCATCCCGTGCGCGATGAGCGATTTGGTCCAGTCGCCGAGATTTTCCGTGCCCATGAGCACGACCTTGGTGCCGGGGATTTTGGCAATTTGTTCGTAACGCAGCGCCGTGGCCGCATCCGCCGATTCGCCGTGGCCGGTGAAGACCGTAAAGCTGGAGCAATGCCCGCGGTGCGTGAGCGGAATGCCCGCGTAATTCGCCGCCGCCACGACGGACGAGACGCCCGGCACGACTTCGAAATGGATTTTCGCCGCCGCCAGCGCCTCCGCCTCCTCGCCGCCGCGACCGAAGATGTAAGGGTCGCCGCCCTTGAGCCGGACGACGCATTTGCCCGCGCGCGCCCGGGCGACGAGCAGCGCGGTGATTTCCTCCTGCGGCATCGTCATGTTGTGGCCGCGCGCAATGAATTCGGCGGACGGCGGGGCGAGGCGGAGCAGGGCGGGGTTGACGAGCGCGTCGTAAAGCACCACGTCGGCGCGGCGGAGCAATTCCGCGCCGCGCAGCGTAAGCAGCCCCGCGTCGCCGGGTCCGGCACCGACCAGATAAACCGCGCCAATGGATTTCACGCGCACAGTTTAACCACGCGCCGGCTTTGGGCAATGAAAGACGAACCGTTCACGCCAAAGAAGCCAGGGCGGTTTCCGTTGCCTTGATGTCCCCGATGGTGCCGGTCTGGAACCACCGGCCGTGGTGCGGCAGGCAGAAGAGACGGTTTTGAGCAAGCGCCCGGTGCCAGAGGATTTTTACGGAAAATTTCCCGTCCGGTGCGTCACGCAAAACGCGCGGATGAAAAATGCCGATGCCGGCGATGATGTAGGGCGCGTCGGCGTCGTTCCAGCCAATCGTGTTGCCGGGCTTGATGAACAAATGATCCTCGCCCTTGTCGTGGCCGACCGCGCGGGCCTTGGATTGCGCCAGCAACAGGAAATCCATTTTCGCGTCGTCCCAATGGCGCGCCAGACGGGTTAGCGCGGTTTTGCCGTCCGCCGTGCTCGCGCCCCGTCGCGGCAGGTCGTCGGTCCAGATAATGTCGCTGTTGATGACGAAGACCGGTTCGTCGCCGAGCAGTGTTTGCGCCTTTTTCAGTCCGCCGCCGGTTTCGAGCGGCTCGGCTTCCTCGGAGATTTTGATCGGGAGATGCTTCCGATCCGCGAGGTGCGCGACAAGTTGGTCCTTGAGGTGCGAGACGTTGATGACGATTTCGCGGACGCCGTAGCTCTGCAATTTTTCAAGGGCGTAATCAATCATCGGCCGTCCGGCAACGGGCACCAGCGGCTTGGGCACACGGTCGGTGAGCGGCTTGAGCCGTGTGCCGTAACCGGCGGCCAGCACCATGGCTTTGTTAATTTTGCCGGGCATATTCCTCAAACCAGCGTTTCACGCCGGCCAGCATGGGATGGCGCAGGGCGTTTTGCAACAGGCGTTCGACGCGCGGCGAATGGCGGGTTTTGTAATCCGTTTTCCCCTCGCGGCTCAACTTTTCAAAAATCGCCAGCACGCGTGTGTGCCGCAGCGTCGCCAGAATCGCCATCGAGGTTTCAAACGCATTGCGGTCCAGCGACGGAAATTGCGCGAGGTAGCGGGCGATCATTTTCTTCCGCAAATCCTCCGGCACGTCGCGGCGCGCGTCTTCGAGCAGCGACACGAGGTCGTAGGTGACCGGGCCTTGGTAGGCGTCCTGAAAATCCAGCAGCCCGGCCCGGCGGATGCCGTCGCGGTCGGGCAGCAGCATCAGGTTGGCGGCATGATAATCGCGAAGGAGCAGCGACGCCGGCACCTCGTGCGCGGCGGGCAGCACGTCGCGCCAGGCTTTCCTGAATCCGGCGCGGCCAATCCCGGAAATCCCCGGCGCGCGCCAGTCCAGAAACAATTCAACGTCCTCCAGCATTTTTTCCGGCGAATAGACGCGGAGATTTTCCGGAACGGCCTGCGGATGCCGGTGGAGGGCAATCAGGACATCGGTGGCGAGGGTGAAAAGTTGTTCTGAATTGTAGGAGCCGATGTGAGGAGGGTCGGTCTCATTGCCGATTGCCGATTGCCGATTGCCGATTTCAATTTGAGCCTCGTTACCTCGGCTGCTACATGGTTTCTCCAGCAGTTGCGCGAAGGTGATGTCGCCGAAATCCTCCAGCAGGAGCAGGCCGTTTGGCTCGTCATGCGCAAGGATTTCCGGCGCACTGAAACCGAGCTGCCGGAGATGCGCGTCAATGCGGACGAACGGCGCGAGGATTTCCGGCAAGCGCGAGGCGTCCATCAGAATGGCGGTTTGTCCGTTCTTTCGCAGGCGGACATATTTGCGCGCGGAGGCATCGCCGGTGATCGATTTGCGGGCGGCGCCGCCCCAGCCAGTGCTTTCGAGAAAATTGAGTGTGTTGTCGTTGGACACGGCGGATAGTTTAATCAGCCCATCGCGTGGGGCAATGAAAGAGCAGTGGAGTTCAAACGAAAAACAGAGCCGGAACAATGACGCGTTCTGCCACTTGCTTTCAGCTTTCGAGACTTTTGCATTTCTCTTTGCTCTTTGCTTATTTCGAGGAATTGCCAGCGGCATGAAACGGTTACTTGTTCACCGCGGTTATTTTTGGCCTGAAAAGCTGTGAATAATTTTGTTTCCAGAAATGATAATCCCCTTGATTTGACGGGTTGGTTTGCGATGTTCGGGTGCTTTTCATTTGCCTGGTTTGGTGAACAAGTTGTGGATATCAATTTGTTGAATGAATTAAGAAATTTGCTAGAGTGTATGCAGTTCATTGAAAGAACGGAGCGGGCGGCGGAGGTCGAAAGATTGAGTCGAACGTTCCAGGATAATCCCGGGTGACCGGGGAAAAGCCGGGCCAGGCTGGTTGGCACGGCTCCTCTGAAACCGGAGCGCAAGTTCCGGCGAGGCAGAATTCACCAGTTCCTCTGGCGGTGTTCGCACACCGTCAAATGCGAATGAGGGACTTGGCGGCGAGGAGCGATGAGAAGCTGTTCCGAGCCGAGTCAAGTAGTTCAGGCCGGTTTCGAGCCTGGGCGAATCGCAGTTACCCAGAGGGTAATTAGTTGCTACTGCGCATCAGCACGGTGCGCGCGACTCTGGCGGTTCCGCAACAAAAGCGGGATCAGCCAAACGAAAGACGCCGAAAGGCGGACAAAAGGAGCGTGCGCAACGGGAATGACACGACGGCTGGGCAGGCCGCGTGAAAAACTTCCAAGCGCCGGCGATGTTAAAAACGACACCGCTGGACTGTGAGCGAAAGGCAACTTGAGAGTGAAGAGGCGAGACCCGTGGCACGGGGCGAACGCGCCGGCAAAACCGGCGGCTGACCCAGTGCTAATGGTTGAGACGCGAGATAAAATTACAGGCGTGTCTTGACCTGGTTCGCAGGCCGGTGGCGCAACCACCAGTTGAAGCGAGCTGAAAAGCCTCACTCGAAATTCAGCGACCGCGAGGCGCTGGACGGCCCTGCTACGAGGCCGAAAACTCCGCTTGCCGTGGAGAATGGCGTCGGGAATCCGGCAGCCCTCGAAAGAAGGCGCCTAATGCCGGTCGGGAAAGAGAGATTGGCGAACTCCCATCCCCCATTTGTCCCCGTTCGACCGAAAGGTCGGGCGGGGACTTGATGTTTTCAGAAATCCTCTCCATTTTTCGCCTTCGCCCGCGCGATCAAAAATCAGGGGATTGGTCGAGCGGGTCCGGTTTGCGTGGGACACTTTGAGCAAAATAGTTGTTGCGCTCATGGCGGTTTAATCGTAATTAGAAGGCTGTCGAAGGTTTTGAGAGTCCCGTTTGGCGGGACGGCTTCCCAAGTTCACAAATTCAAAATTGATTCGGGATCATTACGGCCTTCGAACACACAAATTATGACCAGTTCAGAAAACACCGGTGATAAAACATCAAATTCCGGCTCCGGCTATCTGGAGATTTCCGAGAAAGGCTTCGGCTTTCTACGGACGGCGCAGAACCATTTTCACCCCAAGCCGACCGACATCTTTGTGACGCCCGACACGATCCGGCGCAATTTTCTGCGCGAGGGCAGTCACGTCGAAGGCCAGACGCAGCCGCCGCATCGCGGGACCAGTCCGCAGCTCAAGACCGTTGAAAAGGTCAACAGCATGCCGTTTGAGGAATACACGAAGGCCGTCCGCTTCGAAAACCTCACGACGATTGACCCGATTGAAAAATTCAAGCTCGAGACCAGCCCCGATTTGATCGAGACGCGCGTGATTGATCTCGTGACGCCGATTGGCAAAGGCACGCGCGGCATCATCGTCGCCCCGCCGCGCACGGGAAAAACGACGATCCTCAAGCAGATTTGCAACGCCATCACGGCGAACCATCCCGACGTGCACGCGATGGTTCTGCTCATTGACGAACGCCCGGAGGAAGTCACGGATTTCCAGCGCTCGGTCACGGCGGAAGTCGTCGCGTCGTCCAACGACATGGATTTGGAAACGCACGTCCGCCTCTCGCGATTCATGATTGAGCGATGCCGGCGGATGGTGGAGTCCGGCAAGGACGTTTTTGTGCTGCTTGATTCATTGACCCGCGTGGCCCGCGCCTACAACAGCGTGCATGGCGGCAGCGGGCGGACGATGACCGGCGGCGTGGACGCGCGGGCGCTGGAAATTCCCCGCAAGATGTTCGCGTCCGCCCGGAAGATCGAAAATGGCGGCTCACTCACCATTCTGGCGACGGCGCTGGTGGACACCGGCTCGCGCATGGATGAACTGATTTTCCAGGAGTTCAAGGGCACTGGCAACATGGAGTTGATTCTGGACCGCAAGCTTTCCGACCGCCGCCTGTTTCCGGCAATTGACATTCCAAAATCCGGCACGCGCAAGGAGGAAAAACTTTTCCCGGCGAAAAATCTCGAAGCCATCCGCAAGCTGCGCCGCACGATGGTGGACCTGAATCCCATCGAGGCGATGGAAACGCTCACCGCCGCGATCAAGAAATTCAAGACCAACGACGAGTTTCTGGCGAAGATGGCGACTGGCGTGTGAGAAGAAACCGCGTTGCGCGGTTCCGCCCCGGGCGGCGGAAACCGGTTCGCGCAACCGCCTGTTGATTTTGCTTTTCATTTTCCGCGAGGCAATCATAGTGGACGCATTGACCGTCCATCATGAGATTGCAATATGAGCGCATTCGCAGACGACACAGCACCGGCTGAAGTCCCGCAGCAGGCCAATCCCTCAAAACCCTCCACGCGGCGCGATTTCCTGAAACGGTCCGCAATGGCGGCGGCCCTGGTGCCGCTGGTGGAGGCGGTCGGTCAGACACCCAATCCGCCGGCGCAGCGGCCCAAGCCCAACGTGCTGCTGGTCATTTCCGATCAATATCGCTGGGATTTCATCTGTGGATATGGCCGCAACCCGATGGATTTTACGCCGAACCTGGACGCCATGCTGCGCCGGGGAACGGCATTTCAAAACGCCTTCACCAACCAGCCGTTGTGTGGCCCGGCGCGCTCCTGCCTTTTCACCGGAATGTATGCCACACAGACCGGAGTGTGGAAGAACGGCCCCGGATTGAAGCCCGAGACGGTGACGCTGGCCACCCTTCTGCGCGCCGAAGGTTACACAGCCAATTACATCGGCAAATGGCACCTCGCGCCGAATTCTCCCGGCGACGAGGCCAGCCGCGGATCCGTCCCGCCGAAGTATCGCGGCGGGTTCGATGACCTCTGGCAGGCGTCCAACGAATTGGAACGGACCTCGCATTCCTATCAGGGCACGATTTGGGACGGCGCCGGAAACCCGATGACCTTTGACGGCGTTTTTCGTGTGGATTATTTGACCGACCTCGCGGTGAAATTTCTGAAACAGAAACAGGAGAAGCCATTCTTTCTGGTGCTTTCGCAGCTCGAACCGCATCAGCAAAATGACCTCAACGGTTTTGCGCCGCCCAAGGGTTACGATGAGAAGTTTCGCAATCCCTATGTGCCGCCCGATCTCCGCCCGTTCCCCGGCGACTGGCCGTTCCAGCTCGCCAATTACTACGGCGACTGCAAGAGCATTGACGAGTCCATGGGAAAAATCTTCCAGACGCTCAAGGAGCAGAATTTGGAGGACAACACCATCGTCATTTTTTTGAGCGACCACGGCTGCCATTTCCGGACGCGAAACACGGAATACAAACGCAGCCCGCACGAAAGCTCCATTCACGTCCCGCTGATCATTCAAGGTCCCGGCTTCAACCACAACCGGATGATTTCCGAGATGGTGAGCTTGGTGGACCTGGCTCCGTCGTTGCTTGGCGCGCTCGGCTTGCCCATCCCGGCGGCGATGCAGGGCCGGAATTTTGTTCCGCTGGTTGACGACGCCAAGGCGCGCGCGTCGTGGCGCAACGAAGTTTTCATCCAGATCAGCGAATCGGAGACCGCGCGCGCCATCCGCACGCCCGAGTGGACCTATGCCGCCCTGGCGCCCGATGCCAATCTCCGCACCGACGCCGGCAGCATGGAATACCGCGACTACCAGCTCTACAATAATTTTGCCGACCCGGCGCAGATTGTGAATCTGGCCGGCCGCTCCGATCCGCCTTCGCTGGTGCATTATGCCGGGGACCGTTCGATGCAGGAAATCACGGACCAGCTCCGCGAGCGGCTGCTGGCGCGCATGGAGGAGGCCGGCGAAGCGCGTCCGCAGATCACACGCTGGCCGTTCTATCCGTGACCGACCCATCCATGCTTCATTCGCGCCCGCCGCTGGAGCGGATGCTGCGCATCCATCGGGCGCTTCAGGCCGGCGGATTTCCCAACGCCGCCAAACTCGCCCGCGAAATCGAGGTCGCCACCAAGACGATCCACCGTGACATCGAGTTCATGCGCGACCGGCTCAACCTGCCGATTGAATTTAATCCGGCCAGGAACGGCTATGCTTACACCGGGGAAGTCAGCGCGTTCCCGACGATGCAGATCACCGAGGGCGAACTCTTCGCGCTCGTCGTCGCCGAAAAAGCGCTCCAGCAATATCGCGGCACCAGCTTCGAGAAGCCGCTGCTCTCGGCCATCCGCAAGATGGAGCAGGCGCTGCCCGATACCATTTCGCTCAACCTCGCCGACATCGGGCAGACCATTTCCTTCCGCACGCGCGCCGAGCCGATTCTGGATTTGAAAATCTTCGACGTGCTGGCCAAGGCCGTCGCCCAACGCCAGCAACTCGAATTGCATTACCGCAAGCCCGGCCAGCCCAAGACCGAAGCCCGCCTCGTTGACCCGTATCATCTGGCCAACATCAATGGCGAATGGTTCCTGTTCGCCCACGACCACGCGCGCAAGGACATCCGCACGTTCGTCCCGGCCAGAATCCAATCGGCGAAGCCGACCGGCAAAACCTTCGAGCGCTCGCAAAAATTTTCCCTGGAGAAACGGCTGCGCGACAGCTTCGGCGTCCATTCCGGCGATGGCGCATACGAAGTCGTCATCCGCTTCGACCCGCACGCCGCCGATTACGTCCGCGAGAAGAAATGGCACCCGTCGCAGCAACTGCGCGAATTGAAGGGCGGGGGAGTGGAATTGAAATTGAAGCTGTCGAGTCTCGCCGAAATCGAGCGCTGGGTCTTGAGCTGGGGCGGCGGCGGGAAAGTTTTGAAGCCGCGCGAACTCGCCGAGGCCGTCAGGAAATCGGCGCGGGCAATATTGAAGCAACAGCGGACGTAAATCCGCTGATTATTCCGGCAGGGCGAAGCTGGAGCCGACTCCCGTCGGCTGCCACGCATTCCGAATATCGCAGGGGCAAGGATGCCTTATTCCAGATACTGTTTCAGGGACGGTTCCACCGTTGGCAATTCCTTCATGACCAGTTCGGCCATTGAGGCGGCGCCTTTCCCGTTGAAGTGCGTTTGGTCACCGGGTTTGTCGGCCAGCTTTTTGCTTCCGTCGGGTCCAAGCTGCTCGAAAAGCCGGGCGCTCGTCGTGTGCAAATCCACCAGTGGCACCTTCTTTTCCGCCGCCACTTCCTTCATGGCGTTTGCATAAGGCAGCAGGGCGTCGTCAAGTTTGCCATCAGCGGCAAATATCCGGCGGCACATGGGCGTGACGAGGACCGGCTTGGCGCCTGCAGCGCGCGACTCATCAATGTATTGCCGCAGATATTCCTTGTATGCGGTGTTCGCGTCCGTGGCTTCAGGCAGGCCGGGGTCGTGTGAATCGTTGTGACCGAACTGGATCAAAACGTAATCCGGTTTCTCCTTCAGCGCCCCGGCCCAGAGACCTTCCTTGATGAAGGTTTTCGTGCTCCGCCCTGACCGGGCCAAGTTGATGACCTTGAGGCCGTCGCCGAAATAATTCTGGATGAACATGCCCCAACCCCGCGCCGGATTGTTCGTGGGGTAATCGCACACCGTCGAATCGCCGACAATGACCATTCGCACGGGCTGGTTGGTGGGCTGCCCGGCCCGGACGTTGACGGATGCCGCCGCTGCCATGCCGAGAATCAACGTTGTGAACAGAGAAATGATTTTCATGTCAGTGGGCAAAAGCCGGGTTGATTTTTGGGAAGAATTCGTGCGCCGTTTTGCACGTCGCCGTGCTCAATTCCTCCAGCGAACAATTCTTCACCTGCGCGATGGTTTCGGAAATTTCCTTCACGTAGGCCGGTTCGCAGCGTTTGCCGCGGAACGGCACGGGCGCGAGATACGGGCAGTCGGTCTCCAGCATGAATTTGTCCAGCGGCGTGGCGGCCACGGTGTCGCGGACGTTTTGGCCATTCTTGAAGGTGACGATGCCGGTGAAACTGACCAGCGATCCGATTTCCAGAATGCGTCGCATCCGGTCGGCGTTCTCGCCAAAACAATGGAACACGCCGCGCACCTTTCCGGCGAAGGGCTTGAGCTGGGCGAGCGCGTCGTCAAAGGCGTCGCGCTGGTGGATGACGCAGTTCAACCCGAATTCGGCGGCGACTTCGAGCTGCTGCTGGAAAATGTCGGCCTGCTTTTGTTTGTAGCGGGCGTCCTCCGAAGTGGGGCAGGCATCTTGCCTGCCTGTCTGGGAAAGAGAAGTGGATGCAGCGTTGCTCGCGCTGCTGCGCTCGCTTGGCAGGCAGGATGCCTGCCCCACTTTCCCACCCGGCAGCCGGTGATAGTCCAGGCCGATTTCGCCGATGGCCACGACTTTGGGATGCTTCGCCAATTCACGCAGGGCGGGGCGGAGATCGGAAGGCGCCGTCATGGCGTCGGACGGATGCCAGCCGACGGCGGCGTAAATGTCCGGATATTTTTCGGCAAGTCGGACGGCCCGCTCGCTGCTGTCGAGGCTGGTGCCGATGGAAATCATTTTGCTGATGCCGGCGGACCGGGCGCGCGCGATGACTTCCGAGAAATCTTTTTCGTAGTCGGGATAATCAAGATGGGAGTGCGTGTCGTAGAAAATGGCCATGATTAAAACCTATCGGGTGGGCGCATTGGTGTTGGCGGGTTTTTGCCCGAGCGCATTTATTTTTTCCTCGATGGCGGCCTTGCCGGGATAATCCGGCGATTCTTCGAGCAGTTTCTGATAATCGCGGCTCGCGGCGGCGGCGAAATTTTGTTTCAGCAGCGCGTCGGCCAGCGTGAGCCGGAGGCGGATGCGCTGTTCGGGCGAGGGGTTCAGGGTCAGGGCGCTTTCGTCCGCGTCCACCGCCGCGTTGGTCTTGCCTTGCACCGCATAAAGGTCGGCGAGTTTCTCGGTGAGCACGGCGCTGTTGGTGGCGACGCCGGTGGTTTCGATCAAGTTGGCGAGGTAGGCGGCGGACCGGCCGTGCGCGAGGTCCATGTTCACGAGGCGCAGGTAAGACCATTCGACGAGCGGGCTGTGGCGTTCCGTTAGTTCCGCCTGCAACTGCATCAGCGGTTTGCCGAACGGCCGGTAAAGCGGGTCGCCGACGACGGTGGTCTGCCACGAGAGCGCGGGTTGCGCCGCCCACGCAGCTTCACCGAACGTGTAGCCGTTGGTGAACGCCTGTAGGAAAAAAAACACATTCGGTGTGAGCGCGAGATAGGGCTCATACACGCAGCCCATGGTGCAGGTGGCGCCCCTGGCGAGCAGCGGGCCGCACCAGCCCTGGCTGCCGCTGCGCAATGTTGCCGCGCTGAACGAGTGGAGATGATACGCGAACGCGCCGGGCATGAACTCGACCTTTGGCAATTGGAACGGCCCGCAGGCGTCGCCCGCATACCAGCCGGCGTAAATCGCAATGTGGCTCATCGGAAAACTGGCCGGAAACAAATCCGGCGTGTCATCCACGACGGTTTCAAATCCCAGTGCGCGGGCAATTTGCGCGGCGCCGAGAATCCATTCGTCGCCGAGCCAGTAATTCGTGTCCGACTGCGGCAGGCCGCGCGCGTCAAAATAGGCGCGGCCCCAAAGTCCGTCGCGCTCCGCCTGGAGCGCCTTGTCCACGAGGCCGCGCGCGATGCCGGCGGTCGGGCCGTCCAGCCGCGCCACGAGCAGGATGCCGTTGGTCGGGTTGAGCGAAGCAGAATTGGTCGCGACATAAAAAGGATTTGGCAATGGCCCGCCCAGCGGGAGGTTTAATTCCTCGTCCGGCAGCAATGTTAGTTCAGAATCCACCGCCGCTTCATTTCGCTGAAATAGCTCCGGGTGATTGATTGCGTGCAATGAGTTCCAAATTTGAACTGAAGTTTCATTGTGCAGATAAAACGCTGGGAGATTGGATGAAAGATTTTCGTGAATGCCCGGATCATTCGCAATTCGCAACGGCACACCGTAGCACAGGACGGCGTAGCGGATTTTTGATGCGGCCACGCGGCGGATTACGCGCTCCGGCCGGCCGTTGGTCGCGGCGATGGTGAAGGGGGCAAACCGCCAGAGGCCGTCGTTTTCCAGCCTGCGCGCCAGCGGCAGTTGCAGGGAGTCGTGAAATTCGGCGCGCGACATTTCCTCGTTGGTCGTCAGCGCGAAGCCGTAGATTTGATTTTCAGGAACCTGCCGGAGCTGTGCGTAATGGTTCGCGACGGCTTTGGATTCCGGCAGGCGCGAGTTGTAAATCACGACCACCTCGTCGCCGCCCGCGCGGGCCACGAGCGGCGCGAGCGCCAGAATCAAAACCGCGAATGGAACTTTGAAACCTCTCATCGCTGATACCTTTGACCGCTGACTTGTCATTGTGTTTCAGAATTTACGAACCACACGCCACCTTCAATCCATCAAACGCGAACGCGACCCCGGGCGGCAGTTCCGCCTGCGCCTTGTCATGGTCGTAATCGTGCGTCAGGTGCGTGAAATACGTCCTCGCCGCGCCGATGCGCCGTGCTGCCGTGAGCGCCTCGTCCAGGCTCATGTGCGTCGGATGTGGTTTGGGCCGAAGCGCGTCGAGCACGGCGATGTCCACGCCGCGCACCTGCTCCGATACGGCGGAGGGGACTTCCTTGCAATCGGTCAGATACGCCAGCCGCTTTTTCCCGTTTTGCAGAAACAAATAGCCGTTCGACATCATTGCGCCGTGCGGCAGGGGCAGGGGAATGACTTCCAGATCGCTCAGCGTGAACGGCCCGTCCACGATGTGCGGGTCGGGATGGAAATAGCCCTTCCAAATCGGGCGGCCGTCGAAGGCATAAATAAAAACCCGCTTGAGCGCGTCCATCGTTGCCGCGTTGGCGTAGACCGGCAGCGGTCCGTCGCGCAAGTCGCAGAACCGGCGGCAATCGTCCAGCCCCATGATGTGGTCGGCGTGGGCGTGCGTGATGAGCACCGCGTCCAGCCAGCGAATCTTTTCGCGCAGGCACTGCACACGGAACTCCGGCGTCGTGTCCACGACGAGCTTGATTTTGTCGGTCACGACATAAATCGAGGGCCGGGTGCGCCAGTTCTTCGGATTGGCCAGAAACTCCGGCGGATATTCCTTGCCGATGAGGGGCACGCCCTGCGACGTGCCGCTGCCCAGAAATGTAAATTCAAATGCCATGCAAAATTTTCTTTTGTCGGATGCCCCGAAACGTTCAAATGTCCGCACGAATCTAACGATGTTGACGACGTTGCGCATCAAAAACCTCGCTCTCGTGAGCGACCTCACGCTGGAACTCCGGCCCGGCTGCAATGCCATCACCGGCGAAACCGGCGCGGGCAAGTCCGTCATCATCGGCGCACTCAACCTCGTCCTCGGCGAGCGCGCCGACCGCTCGCTCATCCGCACCGGCGAGGAAAGCTGCTCCGTCGAGGCTGTGTTCGATATTTCAAAACTTCGTTGTAGCGTTCGGCCTGTGGCCGAACTGAATCGAGCCACAGGCTCGACGCTACAATCATTCCTCGAAGCCAATGGCCTTGAGCCGTGCGAGGAAAACCAGCTCGTCCTCAAGCGCGCTTTTACGGCCGGCGGAACCAACCGCCAGTTCGTCAACGGCTCGCCCACGACGCTGGCCGCGCTCGCCGCCATCGGCGAATGGCTCGTGGACATCCACGGCCCGCACGATCACCAGTCGCTGCTGCATCCGGCCAAGCAACTGGCGATTCTCGACGCGTTCGGCGGATTGGAAAACGAGCGCGAAGCCTTTGGCGAACTCGTCCGCCGTCGCGCCGCGATTGAAGCCGAAAAATCCGCGCTCGTCGTGGATGAAAAAACTTACGCGCAACAACTGGATTTGCTCCGCTTCCAGGTGCGGGAAATTTCCACCGCCGGCCTGCAGCCGGACGAGGACGCGCGGGTGGAATCCGAATTCAACCGCGCCAGCAACGCGGCGAAACTGCTGCAATTAAGCCAGTCCGCGCTCGATGCCCTGGGCGAAAACGAAAACTCCCTGCTCACGCAGGCGGGCGCGATCGGCCGGATGTTGCAGGAATTGCAGCGCGTGGACGCCGGCGCGGCGAATCTGGTCGAGCTGCATTCGCAAGCCGTCGGCGGCTTGCGCGAGTTGCAGTCGGAACTCTCGCGCTACGCCGAAAAAGTGGACGTGGATCCTGCGCGCCTGGCGGAATTGGAGGAGCGGCTGAATCTCATCCATTCGCTCAAGCGCAAATACGGTGCGACGCTGGCGGAAGTCATCGCGTTCGGCGGCGAGGCGAAACAAAAACTGCAATCGCTTGAATCCCGCGACGCCGAACTTGCGCGCCTCAACGCTGCGCTGGAAAAGCTCGCCGCGGAATTGTTGAGCGCCGGCAAAAAACTGTCCGCCGCGCGCAGGAAAGTGATTCCGCAGCTTGCGAAGGCCGTGGGCAGACAGCTCGAAGATTTGGGTTTCAAGCAGAGCAAGTTTGATGTGGCCATTCAGTCTGTAGCAGCCGACGTGAGTCGGCTCAAACTCAATTCCGAAATCGGAAATCAGAAATCAGAAATTGATCAGAGCCGGCTTACGCCGGCTGCTACGATTAAGCAAACCGGCTTTGACGAGATCGAATTCCAGTTCGCGCCGAATCTGGGCGAGCCGGCCAAACCGCTGCGCGCCATCGCGTCCTCCGGCGAAATGGCGCGCGTGATGCTGGCGCTCAAGACCGTGCTCGCCGCCGAGGACGAAATCCCCGTGCTCGTCTTCGACGAGGTGGACGCCAACGTGGGCGGCGAAACGGCCAATGCCGTCGGCGAGAAGATGAAGCAGATTGCGGCCAAACGGCAGGTGCTGTGCATCACGCATCTGCCGCAGGTGGCCGCGCCGGCGGACGCGCATTACGTCGTCACCAAGCAGGTGAGGAACGGCCGGACGATTTCGGAGATTCAGTTGCTCGGCAAAAAGGAGCGCGTGACCGAACTGGCCCGGATGCTCGGCGGCCAGAGCGACGCGGCGAGGAAACACGCCGAGGCGTTGTTGAAGTAAAACCAATATGCACTGCCCATGGGCAACGACGACAATTCAATTCCCGTTCCCTCGCCCCTGTCAGGGGAGAGGGTTGGGGTGAGGGGTATCCGCCGCACTCGCACCGCTGCCGCGCGCGACTTCGCACGCCGGCTGCGTGAAAAATCCACCGCTGCCGAGAAACGCCTCTGGCGTTTGCTGCGTGACCGGCGCTTTGCTGATTTCAAATTCCGCCGCCAGTATCCCTGCGGCATTTACTTTCTCGATTTCCATTGCGTGCAGGTCAAGCTTGCGGTGGAACTGGACGGCGGCGGTCACGGCTTTCCCGATCAACGCGCCAAGGATGAAACCCGCAATCAATTTCTCGCGTCCAAAGGAATCAGGGTGCTGCGCTTTTGGAATCATCAGTTGCGCGGCGAACTGGAGGCCGTTCGGTTTGAAATCTGGCACGAATTGATGAAGCGGGCGGGACGAACGGATGAACTGTCTGCATTACTGCCCAAGCCCGCAACCCCTCACCCCGACCCTCTCCCCTCGAAAGGGGAGAGGGAGCCAGACAGCGCGTGACCGAACTGGCGCGGATGCTCGGCGGCCAGAGCGATGCCGCGCGCAAACACGCGGAAGCGTTGTTGAAATAGTATCGTCGTTACCAGATAGAGCAAAGATGCTGCGGCGAGGGCTTTGAAATGACGAAGCCGGGCCGGGGATAAAACCATCGAAACGGTCATCCAGAAAATCTTTGATGAACTACCCGTGCCGTGAGGTGAAGGCGAATTAAAAAGCCGCTATGGTTGCCCACTTGGAAAAGCTTTTTCAATTCTTGGGACTGCCCCCTTTGCGTTTATTTACTTTGGGTGTTTCGTGACCGTTCACTTTGTAGATTGTTGGTTTCTCAAAGAAACTGATTTGCTCGGATGTGTCGTCTGGAACTAGACGGACAGGCTTTGCGCCATTTGTGTTTGACGCGCCTTCCTTGATTGCAATTACACCTTCCTTTTTTAAACGCGCAACCGCCGTTTTACAATAGGCCGCGTTGTTTTCAATAAGCAGACACCGACGGGAGAGTTTGGCAGCGACGATGCCGGTTGTTCCACTGCCAGCAAACGGATCGCAAACCAATCCATCCTTCGGGCAGAGCAACTTGATAAAAAATTCAGGCAAATCCAGCGGGAAAACTGCGGGATGCCCTTTATTTTTTCCGACGAGTGCTGCGCTGATGACGTTAGATGGCAAAACAGTTTTCTTTCCGACCCATTTTGAAATATCGCGGCCAAAACCACTTCTGTTTGCAGAATTTTGCCGGGTTAAATCGTTTTGTCCGAGTTTGGCGAGCCTTGAAGCCATCCAGCCGCCGGCGGGAATATGGACTGCCTCTTGGTTCATGTAGGGATCTTTAGATTTTGCAAGATGAAAGCAGTATTCCCAACCATCGCGCAGTCGCGTCGGCCAATATCCGGGCATGGGGTTTGTTTTGCGCCAGATATAATCATCAATGCAATACCACCCGTGAGCCGAAAGCGCCTCGATGGTTTGCCAGACGTATCTGTGACGGACGCCATCAACAACTTTATCTTTGATGTTGATAACAAGACTGCCGGTTGGTTTTAACGCTTCATAAAACGGGGCATGAAAAGTCAGAAACCAATCCTTGAACTGATCAGGGCTGATGCTGTCATAATGCTTGTGGCGCGCATCGGCGTAGGGTGGAGAAGTTACAATGAGATCAATTTGATCCTTCCAATTAAGCAATTCTGTCCGGTTGTCCGCGTATAAAATGCGGCATTCGGGATATGTCTCCTTTGTTCTATAATTAACCATTTGTGGAGCTTTGCTTTTTTGCTTTCGGAGTTTTGGCCGATTTTGGCGCAGCCAGTTTCGTGCAGAAAAAACTCACCAGTTTTTTAGCGTCGTTAAATTTTCCATCCCCATCAAGTAGCCCGCATAGTTTGCATTGCTCTCCGAAAGATTCCACAAGCTCAACAGGAGGGGCTATGCCCATTGTTCTGTTTTCTTTCTTCAAACCCTGTTCGGTTATGAATTCACAAACTGCAAGCATGATGTCTTCGTAGGAGTAGTTTGAAAAGAAAGGCCAGAAAAAATCTGAAAGCCAGACCTCGGTGTTGTTGGAATGAGGCTGCTTGGTTTTACCATTGCGTTTGACTAAACGCTGACCACGATCAATCGCAATGCCGAAAACACAAAGATATGGGGTATGTTTTATGTCGCGATTTTTATCGGTCTTGGCAACTTCCTCCAACGCTGCGATTGCCTTTGGCCAATCTTGCCCTCCTAATGTATTTGTGCGGTTTTTAACAGACACAAAAACATTCACCGAAGGTGCATCAGCATAATTAACTGTCTCAATCGTAACGTTGAAATCAGCTTCCATACTGCCGATGTCGGAAACCGTCTTGAACCGCTTGGAAGCGCGGGCGCACTGAAAAGCTATGCTCTGGTATCGCCAGCCAGAATTCATCCGTCCCTTTTGTAATGCACGGTTGAAAAATTGTTCAGCGGCAACGAGCGAATAGTTGCGACCGTGACATTCATAAGCGGTGGTAGCTGGGTCGCCGCAATACTTTTTGAAATAGGCAAACAGAGCGCGACCCTCTTTCAGATAAATTTTTTTGGCATCTTCGTCGGAAGCGGTTTCAGGGATGTCCAAAATTGCGCGGCTTGATTTACGGTTCGCATATTCCACAGCTCCCCTGATGATTTGTTTCAAGTCAGCGGTCGGAATTTTGCCGGTGTGCCCCGCAACTCTTTCATTGTCCAGCATCCCCGCAAACTTTTTACCCTCACCAATGCGCGGGTATGGTTGCGAAATAGTTAATTTTGATTTAGCCATACGTTCTTAAAAGCGAAGTCAGATTATCCCCCGAACAAATCAATTCAAAGACAAAACAAATAAAAGCGGCCTCCATTTCCGAAGGCCGCTTTGCGGTTTCTGGATATAATTTTACGGTTTCGGTGTCGCGGCCGGTGTCGGCGCGGGTGCCGGCGTGTGGTTGCCGCCGTGGTCGGGCGGGAAAATGCCGAGCAGAAATTCGCCGCGCACGCCGGAGTTGGCCGGGTCGGTCGCCGGCCATTCCAAATCGGCGGCGTTTTGAATGGTCAAAACGTTTTCGTAAAGCGTGGCGGCGTCGGCGTTCTTTTGCGTGGTGGTGTCCTTCGCGCCGCTGATTTGTTTCACGCGGTATTGTTCGGCGGGGCCAAAACCGCTGCGCGCAGTTTGAAAGGCCGTCGTCTCGGCATCCGTCCAGCCTTTCAATTTCATCGCGGCCAGGTTCGCGGCGTTGGTCACCGAGCTGAGCACAATGTCCGCCCGGCCCAGATAGGAGGCGAGGTCGTTTTGGTCATGCGCGCCGATTTGAAATTCCTCATGCAGTTTCACGGTCTGGCCGGGGAAGGCGAGCTTGGCGGTCTTGGCGGCCTGCGCCATGCAACTGTGCAGCGTGATCAAATTCTGCTGCTGCGCGGCGGTGAGGTTGCCGAGTTCGCCCTTGGCGGTTTTCTGGCCGGTGACATCGCCGGCAACCTTGGTGCAAAGGGTGTTGGCGGCGGTGAGGTAATTGGCGGGCAGCCGCGCGGCCACGGCGGGCGTGGCAAGTCCGGCGGCGATGACGAGTCCGCCTTGGTGTGTGAGGATGGCGACGGGGAAGTGCAGATGTTTCATTTTTAGTTGAGGGTTGAGAGTTGAGAGAAATCAACTGGCGGGGCTGGCATCGGGTTTGGCCGGCAATTCAGATTTGGTGGCGGCAGGCTTTTTAGGCGGACGAGCCGTCTTGTGGGGCTTCGTGGTTTTGATCTGCGCGAATTCGGGGCTTTTGAGGCCAAAGTAACCGCGCATCCCGCTGCGGGCGCGGGCATTCAGCACTACCAGTTTGGCCGCCAGCTTGTCCCGTTCCTTCCGCATTTTTGTCAATTCACGGTTCCGGGCGTCAATTTTTTCAAAAAGGCAGGCGTATTCCGCGCCCACCTTTTGATAGTCCTCGAATTTCGTGTCCCGCATCCGAAACTCACGGTTGGCCCGCCATAGTTTCAGGATGGTGCGCGTCTCCTCACCGATTTGAAAGTGCCAGAAATTTGAATGCGTTTCTGAAGGGGTATTTTTGGTCTTTTTCATGGGGGCATTTATTTTTGTTGTAAATTGCTGTGAATCAGCAGTTTGAAAAACAAGCGCGGTTTCCGGCCAGGCGGAGGAGCGGTATTTGAAAATGGAGGAAGGCGGTGTCTTTCCGAGGGGCGGCCTGTGATGCCGGAGGGGCGGCGTATCCAGGCCGAGGAGCGGGTTTTCAAAGTCGAGGAGCCATTGCCCAGGCCGGAGCGGGAACATTCCAAATTCGAGGAGCCACGGTCATGCCGGGAGCCATCGCCAGCCAGACCGGAGGAGCAGCTTTCAAAAACCGGGGAGCGATTGACAAAAATGGAGCGGCGACAGGCGATGGCGGAGGCGCGCAATTCAAATTCACGGAAACGGCGGACAAACCGGGGCAATGCGAAACCATTTGCGGAAAAGGGGGCATAAACATTTCCGTAACTGCACAACGACTCCGGATGGAGTTCTGAATTCACGCGAGCGGCACGACGATAAGCAGTTTTGCAAATCTGGCGCAATAAAAATATTCACCTGATTTTCGGGCGGAGCTTATTTCCGTTTCGCAAACCGCCGGGCAACAAGCAGAAAGCAGGTTCCGACGCAGCCCCACCCGAACCAGTCGCCGTGGCGGTTGTAAAATGTCGGCGCATGTTTTTCCAGCGGCAGGTCAATCGTCAGCGCGCCCTCGCCATAAACGCTCCCGGTTTTGTCCCGGAAGATTTCGCGGACGCGGCCCGTCGCATCTATCCAGCAGGTGACGCCGTTGTTGCAGCAGCGGACGAGCGGGACGCCGTTTTCCACCGCGCGGAACACCGCGCCGGCCATGTGCTGCCATTGCTCGGCGCTCTGGCCGAACCAGCCGTCATTGGTCAGGTTCACCAGAAAATCGGTGTCGCCGCGGACGGCCCGGCGGCCGAGTTGCGGGAACATGTCTTCGTAACAAATGAGCGGGGAGATTATGGAGTGCGGTGACGTGTCACCGCTTTCCAAAGCGCCGACATGTCGGCGCAGTCCAGAGTTTATCTGAAATTGCACGGGTTCATTTCCCGCCGCGAAGCCGCCGGTGATGGGCGTGAACCATTTCACGAAGGGCAGCCACCGCACGAGCGGAATGTATTCGCCGAAGATGACCAGCTTCTGCTTGTGATAAACGCCGCCGAACAGCCCGTCGGGGTCGAGCAGGAACGCGGCGTTGAAAACATCGTTGTCGAATTCGTTGGTGGCGTTCGGGTGCGGCACGGCGTCGTCGGCGTTGAGAATCAGCCAGACGCGGTGCGCGCGGATGAGATTGGTGATGGCGATGTAACTGGCGTCATTGAATTCCGGCACGGCGGATTCGGGCCAGATGAGGAGGTCGGTTTGTGAAGCGCCCCTCACCCCGTCCCTCTCCCCGTCAGACGGGGAGAGGGTGTCCGCAGGACGGGTAAGGGGATTGTCATTATGTCCGGCCAAAGCCGCTTTGCTTAGCTGAAGCAATTGCCGGAAGCGGTTGGTGTTTTCGGTTTCGTCCCAGATCAGGGTTTGCGGGACGCTGGGCTGAATCAAAGTGATGCGCAGAGTTGAAGCGGGTGGAATTTGCCGGGTCAGTTGCATTTCGCCGAGCGCAAAAACTCCCGCGACCAGGAAAAGCGGCAGGAAAATTTCCGCCTCCCAGGCGAAGCGGGAATCCGGTTTGGAAAAAATCGCGCGGACGGCCGAAAAAAATGACAGCGAGGCCCAGACGACAAGGAATGAAACGCCATAAACGCCGGCGACGGACGCGATCTGGATGAGCGGGACCATCTGGTATTGGGACGCGCCGAGGAAGTTCCATGGGAAACCGCCGAACAGCCGTGCGCGAATCATTTCGAGCGCGACCCAGGCCGCCGCGCCGAGGATCGCCCAAAGATTTCGCCGCGCCCAGTTACCTGCGCCGATTTTCCCGGCGAGAAGCCAGACCCAGACGGCGGGATACAGCGCGAGGTAGGCGGACAGCGCGAACCAGCCGAGGATTGGGAAACCGGTCGCGGGCATCAGCAGCAGCCAGTAAAGCGAGGCGAGCCAAAAGAAAAGTCCGGCGACATAGCCGATGCGAAAACTGTCGCCGCTGCTTTTGCCGTAGGCGCAGGCGAGCATGAGCGCGGGCGCAATCCATGCGCTTCCGGCGATGCCGGGTTTGGTGAATGCGCTGGCCAGCAGGAGTCCAACGCCCACGGCGGCGAGATAGCGGCTGCGGATCAGCAGCTCGTTGAGAAAACTTTTTGCCTGGAAAAACGGCGAATAATTCTCCACGAACGTCGGGCCAAGCTTGGTGCAATTGGCCGCCTGTTTCACCATCGCGCGGCTGGCGTTGACGACGATGGCTTCGCGCGCGCCGCGCCAGACGGCGAGGTCGGCGGAGGAATTGCCGGCGTAATCGAAGCCGCGCTCGCCGAATTTTGCCGCCAGCGCCTTGAGTTTGTTCCCGCTGCGCAGATTTGTTTTGCCGTCGCTGCCGAGCACTTCATCGAAGAGACCGGTGAAGTCGGCGACGGGTTTTGCCATTTGCAAATCGGACGCGGTGGCGAGGATGATTTTCCGCCCGGCGGCTTTCTGTTCGCGGAGAAATTTCAGGAATGGCTCGTTGAAGGGCAGGGTGGCGGGATCAATCTGGACGCGCTCGGCGAGTTTTTGTTTCAGCAGGGCGCGGCCGCGCGTCCACCAGAGCAGAACCTGGAAAAGCCGGAGCGGATTGCGCCGGAGCAGCCGCGCGAGCGATTCCCACAGCAGGTCGGTTTTGATGAGCGTGCCGTCCAAATCCACGACGAGCGGGATTTGATTTTCGGGCGGCGGCGGTTGCGGCATGACTCTGATTAGCCGTTGAGCGCGCGTTGGAGCAAGTTTTTTTCGCGCGGGCCGAAGTCCAGTTTCAACGCCTCGGCGCGTCCGGCCCCGCTCATTTTGGCCCAGGACTTCCGCAGGGCGTTGATGGTTTTATCCTCGTCGGTCTTGCCGGCGAGGTCGGCAAGCTGGAATTGGAGGAACACGAGACAAAGCGCATCTTCGAGCACGCGGCTTTCGGGATCGGCGGGAAAATTCTTCTTGAGATTCAAATCCTGCACGCGGCGGATGACGGTTTCGTCGTAGCCGGTTTCGCGGAGGATTTCGCCGGCCTTTTGCGCGTGGAATATTTTTAAATCGGCGCGCCATTTCAGATAGCCGGCGCGGGTCATCGGATACGAGTCGCGCGGAATTTCCCAGCGGCGGATGTGCTGGCAGCGCGCGGCGAGGCGCAGCTCCTCGGACGCATCCGGGCAGAGCTGCAAAACCCAGCCGGTGAGTCGATGCGCGTAAAGCAGCTCGCGCGGCTGGCCATTTTCGAGATTTGGGTCGCGGGCGTTTTCCGCGTCGAAGCGGCGGATCGCGGCTTCAAATTGATGCGCGTCGCGCGGTTGAAATGTTTCCTGCACGCGGGAAGTTTTGCCGAAGCGCGGCGGAGCGCAAGACGTATCCGCTTGTGATTGACAACCGGCCGAGATGTGAGATTATTCGTCCCCTTGTTGCCTCGGTAGCTCAGTTGGTAGAGCAGTTGACTCTTAATCAATTGGTCCAAGGTTCGAGTCCTTGCCGGGGCACCAAACAATCTTTATTTTTTCCAGTCCCAACCGCCTTTTGGCTGCGCTGTCTATCCGGCATCATTTTCGTCCGTTTGACCTCTCGCAAGACGGGGCGTTGAACTCCGGTGAATGCGCGTCGGGATGCCAGGCATCCGCCTCCAGTTCAAACAACAGGTCGTCGCGGCAAATATCGCACTCAACCACCGTCACAGGCAATGTCCGCAAACCGCGCGCCAGGCACCATTCCGTGAGCGCCTGCGCATCTGCGCGGTGTTTGAAGTAGGCCGTCGCGCGGGTCAGGTCTGAAAATTGAAAGTCTCGCGAGTGCAGGATCGCCTCCACCACCTGCATTGACTGCGCGACCTGTTTGCGCGCGTCGTTCGGCCACAGTGTTTTTCCATCGGGAGCGATGCTGGCCGTGCCGGAAATGAGAAGTCGTCGCCCGGCTGGCGAGGACATTTCCATGGCGCGGCTGAAGGAACTGCCGTAAGCGGGCGCGGGGCATTGCGATGGCGAGGCGACTTCCACGGCGCGGGCGGAGGAATCCAGCGGCCGCATCGCCCAGGCGCCGACGGTCAGCGCGTCGCCGGCGGGATTTTTTGCGCCGATGCCGGTGCTGGCTGGCAGCGAGCCGGTGCGGAAATTCACGCCGGAATAAATCCGCGTCCGCGTCCGGTTGAATTCGTCATACCACGAAAGGAGATCGTCGAGAAAAAACCAGGTCCGCACGGTGTCGGCCAGGCAAAATCCGCCCTGCGCCAGCACCAGCGCCAGATTGTCCAGCGTTTCCGTTGTCTGGTCCGGGCGCGGGATGGAATTCCGAACCGGTCCAAGCCCGCCCAGCAAACAGTGCCGGGCCGCGCCGTCGTTGAACACGGAGCCGACGACGCGACCGTCGAGGCTGATGCGATCCACCGTGCCGCCGGTGAAGCCAAAAATTTGCAGGCCGGCGATGGGGTTGCCATCGCACGCGGCGCCTTCAATCCACGTCACCGGCCAGTCAATTTTTCCAAACCGCCGCTGCATGGCTTCCATCGCCGTTGCGTTCGCGCTGATGGAACCAAAAATCGTCAGGTGAAGGATGGTGGCGTTCAATTTTTCCAGCATGCCCGCAAGCCGGTTGAACAGATCCGCGATTCCCTCGCCGGGCATTGGTTTGATGGTCAGCGAAACTTCCGAGCCGCGCTCTCCGGATGTCACGGCGCAGGCGGCGTCGAAACAAGGTTGGGAGCGGACGGCGGTCGGTGGATTCGCCTCCGGGCGAAACTTCGCAGGCGTAATGGTTGGCGTCATCTCCAACATCAGACGACGTAGCTGTGGGACCCGTTACAGCGCCGACCGGAATAATTCGCGGGCCGCCGAAATTTTTCTGTATCTTTGCCGGTTTCAAGGCGTCTATCTTTTTGAATGCAACAAGAGCGTATTGTCCGGCAGCGCACGACGGTTCGTTTGCTTTTGGCGGGCCTCGTTCTGCTGTCCGCCTTGAGCGGAATCGCGGCGTCCGGTCTTTTTGAAGGCAATGCCGGGCTGACGCCCGGAAACAAAATTGACGGGCTGGTTTCCGCGAAGTTGCAGGAGCTGAAAATCCAGCCCGCGAAAGTCTGTTCGGACGCCGTGTTTGTCCGGCGTGTTTATCTGGACACCATCGGCACGCTGCCGTCGTCGCAGGAGGCGGAGAATTTCATTTTAGACTCGAACCCGGACAAGCGCCGCATCCTGATTGACCGGCTGCTGGCGCGCGACGAGTTCGCGGATTACTGGGCGATGAAATGGAGCGACCTGCTGCGCGTCAAGGCGGAGTTTCCCATGAACCTCTGGCCCAACGCGGCACAGGCGTATCACCAGTGGATCCGGGACGGCATCCGGAAAAATGAGCCGTATGACCAGTTCGTCCGTGACCTGCTCACGGCCAGCGGCAGCAATTTCGCCGTGCCGCAGGTCAATTTTTACCGCGCCTTGCAGGACAAAAGCCCGCAGGCCATCGCGCAGGCCGTGGCGCTGGCGTTCATGGGCGCGCGTATTGAGCACTGGCCGGAAGCGCAGCGGGAGAATCTCGCGGCGTTTTTCTCGAACGTCGGCTACAAGGCCACATCGGAATGGAAGGAGGAGATTGTCTTCTTCGATTCCGCCTCGACCAACGCGCGAGCCGTGACCGATTCGCCGAAGCTGGCAACCTTCCCGGACGGCACGACGGTCGCGCTGTTGCCGGACAAGGATCCGCGTGAGGTGTTTGCCGGCTGGCTGACCGGGACGAACAATCCGTGGTTCGCGCGCAACATCGTCAACCGCGCCTGGTCGTGGCTGCTGGGCCGCGGCATCATCCAGGAGCCGGACGACATCCGCCCGGACAATCCGCCGGGGAACCCCGAACTGCTCGCGTATCTGGAAAATGAACTCGTTTCGTCCGGCTATGATTTGAAGCACATTTACCGGCTGATTTTGAATTCAAAAACGTATCAGCTCGCTTCAATTCCAAAAACCGACGATCCCAAAGGCGCGGCGAACTTCGCCTTTTATCCGCTGCGCCGGCTGGACGCGGAGGTGCTCATTGACGCCGTGAACCAAATTACCGGCGGCGCGGAAAATTATTCCAGCGCGATACCCGAGCCATACACATTCATTCCGCCCGGCGTGCGCTCGATCGCGCTGCCAGATGGCAGCATCACCAGTTCGTTTCTGGAAATGTTCGGCCGCCCGCCGCGCGACACCGGCCTGGAGTCGGAGCGCAACAACAGCGTCACCGCCGCGCAAAAATTGTGGCTGCTCAATTCCAGCGCCATGCGGCAGAAAATCGAGCAGAGCCGGATGATTCAATTCCAGACGCAGCCCGGCAAGACGCCGGGCCAGATCGCCGCCGGGATGTATCTCGGAATCCTCTCCCGTTTTCCGACGGAGGCGGAGTCGCAGGCCGTGGAGGCGTATTTCCAGTCCGGCAAGCTGGACCGGCGCGAGGCGGCGGTGGATCTGGCGTGGGCGCTGATGAACAGCGATGAATTTCTCTACCGTCATTGAAACGAAACGACGTCGTGAACCAGAATAAAAATTCCAATTTATTTTCCGCCATCAGCCGGCGCGAAGCCCTCCGGCGCGGCCTGCTCGCCGCCGGCGGTTTGATGCTTGCGGACAATTTGCCGTTCCGCGCCCTTGCCGCCGCGCCGCCGGCACGGGCCAAAGCCGTCATCCAGCTCTGGATGTGGGGCGGACCGTCGCACTTGGACACGTTTGATCCGAAGCCGGAGGCGGGAAACGATTACTGCGGGCAGTTCAAAACGCCCGTCGAGACCAATGTGCCGGGAATCAAAATCTGCGAGCTGCTGCCGCTGCTCGCAAAACAGGCGGACAAATATTCCATCATCCGCAGCATGACTCACGGCAACAACGGCCACGAAACAGCGGCTTACATCGTCCAGACCGCGCGGATGCCCGGCGGGCGGATGGTTTATCCGTGCATCGGCGCGGTCGTGTCGCTGTTCAAAGGCTACGACGCCGGTTACAAGGGATTGATTCCACCTTACATCGTCCTGACCGATCCGCTGGGGCGTTTTTCGCCGAACGGATTTTTGAGCGGGCGTTACCAGCCGTTCGTCACCGGTGGCAATCCGGTGCAAACGCCGTTCGCCGTGGAAGGCGTCGTCGCGCCGGGCATTTCCGACGAGCGGCAGCGTGACCGGCGTGAACTGCTGCACCAGTTGAACGCGCTGGATCACGCGATGCCAAATGACGCGCAACTGGCGGCGTCGGCCCAGGCGGAACAACAGGCTTACGACATGATTTTGGGCGACGGCGCGAAGGTGTTTGATTTGTCGCAGGAAAAATCGGAGCTGCGCGACCGCTATGGCCGCACCAAGTTCGGCCAGTCCTGTCTCGCCGCGCGCCGGCTGGTCGAGCATGGCGTTCCGTTTGTCACCATCAATTCGCCCGGCTGGGACACGCACAAGGAAAATTTCCAGGCCATGCGCCGGCTGCTGCCGGATTTGGACAAGGGCATGTCGGCGCTGCTTCAGGATTTGTCGGACCGCGGGCTGCTCGACAGCACCATCGTCTGGTGGGGCGGTGAGTTTGGCCGGACGCCAAAAGTTCAATGGGAAGAACCGTGGAACGGCGGACGCGGTCATTACGGAAAAGTATTTTCCCACGTCGTCGCCGGCGGCGGTTTCAAAGGCGGCCACGTCGTCGGCGCGTCCGATGCCACCGGCGAAAACGTCAAGGAGCGTCCGGTGTATCCCGTGGACCTCATCGGCAGCATGTATGAATTGCTCGGCGTTGATGGGAAGGCAAAGCTGCCGAATCCGTTCGGCCTGGACACCCGCGTGATGCCCACGCCCGACGAAGACGTGAAATCCGCCGGCCTGCTCAAGGAAATCATGCCGTCATGAAAAAGCTGCTCACTTCCGCCGTTTGTTCCGCGCTGCTCGGTGGTGCTGCGATTGCACAGCAAACGCCGCACGCTGCCTACGTTTATCCCGCCGGCGGACGGCAGGGCACGACGCTTTTTGTGACGGTCGGCGGACAATATCTTGGCGCGGTTTCCAATGCGTTTGTCAGCGGCGCGGGGGTTCGGGCGGCGGTGATTGAATGCAACCGGCCGATGCAGCAGAAGGAATTCAACGACCTGCGCGACGAGATCAAACAATTGCAGGACCGATGGCAGGCTGTGCGCAAAAATCCGCAAGGCACAAATGTCTGGACCACCGCCGACCAGATGCGGTTTGACGAAATCCGAGCCAGGGTTCTGAAAAACCCGCCGAACCGCCAGGCCAATCCGGCGATGGCCGAAACCGTTCTCCTCAAAATCACCGTCGCCACGAACGCCGCGCCCGGCGAACGCGAAATCCGGTTGCGGACGCCGAACGCGCTTTCCAATCCGCTCAATTTTTTTGTCGGCCGGTTGCCGGAATTTTCCAAGCCGCCCGCCAGAGCGACAAATCCGGATCTGGCCAACTTCATCGAACGGCTCGGCGGAACCCCGGCCACCAACACGCCGAAGACGGATTTTCGCGTCACGCTGCCCGCGACGGTGAACGGCCAGATCATGCCCGGCGGCGTGGACCGCGTTTGGTTTTCGGCGCGGCAGGGGCAGCAGCTTGTTGTCAGCGTCGGTGCGCGGGTGCTGATTCCGTATCTGGCCGATGCCGTGCCCGGCTGGTTTGAGGTGACTGCGACGATTTATGACGCGAAGGGCAGGGAACTGGCGTATGACGACCGGTTCCGGTTCCGCCCCGACCCGGTCATCCATTTTGAAGTGCCGAAGACCGGCGATTACTGCATTGAAATCCACGACTCGATTTACCGCGGGCGGGAGGATTTTGTCTATCGCATGACCATCGGCGAACTGCCGTTCGTGACGGACATTTTTCCGCTCGGCGGACCGACGGGCGAAAAAACCGCCATCCAATTGACCGGCTGGAATCTTCCAATTCACACTCTGACTCTGGACAACACCGGCAAAGAACCGGGCATTTATCCCGTGTCCGCGAGCAAGGACGGAAAAATTTCCAATCCTGTTCCGTTCGCCGTGGACAACCTGCCGGAAATCCTGGAACGCGAACCAAACAATTCGCCCGAAACCGCGCAACCGGTCAATCTGCCGATCATCATCAACGGACGGATTGACGCGCCGGGTGATGAAGACGTATTCCGTTTTGAGGGCCGCGCCGGGGAGCAAATCGTCGCGGAGGTTTTGGCGCGCCGGCTGGATTCGCCGCTCGACTCGACGCTCAAGCTCACCGACGCGGATGGCAAACAGCTCGCGTTCAACGACGATTACGACGACAAGGGTTCCGGCCTGGAAACGGACCACGCCGATTCCTATCTCACCGCAACTTTGCCGGCGGATGGAAATTTTTATCTCTGCATCGCCGATGCCCAGCACCACGGCGGTTCAGATTACGCTTATCGCCTGCGCATCAGCGAGCCGCGCCCGGACTTCGCGTTGCGCGCGGTGCCGTCGGGCCTCAACGTCCGCGCTGGCATGAGCGTGCCCGTCACGGTTTACGCCCTCCGCCGCGACGGCTTCACCAACGCGATTGAATTACTTTTGAAAAACGCGCCGGCGGGATTTTCGTTGAGCGGAGCGCGCATTGCGGCGAATCAGGACAAGGCGCAGTTCACCTTGAAAGCGCCGCCGCGGCCTGAGCCGGAGCCGCTCGATCTTGCGTTGGAAGGCCGCGCTGAAATCGGCGGGCAGACAATAATTCATCCGGCGGTGCCGGCGGAAGACATGATGCAGGCCTTTGCCTACCGGCATCTGGTTCCCGCGCAGGAGCTGGCGGTCGTTGTGGCGGGCAACCCGCGCCCGTTTGCCACCGACATGATCAAAATCATCAGCCCGGTGCCGGTGAAAATTCCCGCCGGCTGGACGGCCCGCGTCCGCGTGGCCACGCCCTCAGCCGCGTTCGTGAGCCGGTTTGACCTGGAACTGAACGGCGCGCCGGACGGCGTTTCCATTCAGGGTGTCACACCCATCGAAAGTGGCGTTGAAATTATATTCAGCTGCGACAGGGCAAAAATAAAACCGGGTGCCAGCGGAAATCTGATTGTGAATATCCTGCCCAAAATCCAGCCGGCGGCGCAGCCCGCGCAAAAGCCGGGGAATCAGCTTCGCAGACCGGCGGGCGCATTGCCGGCCATCCCGTTTGAAATCATCGCGGAATGACCGGCTGTAATTCAGTCGTGTGATGCCCCGGCTTGAACGGTCAGTGACAGCCGCAGCCGTGGCCGCCGCAGGCTTCTTCCAGATCGGCGTCGGTCGGTATGCGGCCAAGCTCGAAGGTTTTGGAAACCTTCTTCTGGACGGAATGCTGAAGCTGGTGCAGTTCTTCCTGCGCGTCCAGGAAGCCGCGGGCGGTGGGATTTTTCAGCAGCTCGTCGCGGTGCTTTTCAAAGTCGGCAATTTCCACCCCGTCGAGTGTCTGTCCGCTCTGCTGTTTTTCCTGAAGCGCGTTGCCTTTGACCATCACGGCTTCATATTGGCCGCGAGCTCCGGCGTCGGCCAGGAACGAGTCAATGCGCTTGCGGATGGAAGCCATTTCCGGCTGGTCGAGGATGGCCTGGCACAGCTCGTGCGTTTTTTCTTCAATTTTTGTCGGCATAGAATTTTATTTTCGCGCGCAATAATATACATCCGTTTCCGGAAAGCAATGGGATTGACATTGCCGGGACAAATCGCTAAAAACTGCGAACTCTTATGCAGCCAATACATCTCGCTTGGGTGGACTACACCATTTTGATCGCCTATGTCGCCTTTGTGGTGGGCATCGGCTGGGCGCTCGCGCGCTACATGAAGACCTCGTCGGACTTCCTCACGTCCGCGCGTTCCATTCCCACGTGGGTGACGGGTCTGGCGTTCATCTCCGCCAACCTCGGCGCGCTGGAACTGGTCGGCATGGCTGCCAGCGGCGCCAAATACGGCATCGCCACCGCGCACTTTTATTGGGTCGGCGCGATCCCGGCGATGATCTTCCTCGCCGTGTTCATGATGCCGTTTTACTACGGCTCCAAGGCGCGGTCCGTGCCGGAATATCTGCAAATGCGGTTCAACAAGCCGGTGATGGGATTGAACGCGATTGGATTCGCCGTGATGACCGTGTTCGCTTCCGGCATTTCCATGAACGCGCTGGCCAAACTGCTCAACCAGTTGCTGGGCTGGAATTATCACTTCGCCCTGTTCGTCTGCTCCGGCGTCGTGCTGATTTACGTTTTGAAGGGCGGGTTGACCTCGGCGATTTACACCGAGGTGCTGCAATTCTTCATGATCGTGCTCGGCTTCGCCCCGGTGGTTTATCTCGCCTTGAAGGACGTCGGCGGCTGGAGCGCGATGACCACCAAACTTCACGCCGTCGCGCAAAATCCAATGGCGCTGGATTTGAACACCAAGGCCTTTGCGCCGGACGCCTGGACCAGCGCGTGGAAGCCGCTGTTGGGCGGGTCGTCCGCCAATCCGATGGGCGTGGATGTGTTCGCCATCGTGTTCGGTCTCGGTTTCGTTCTTTCGTTTGGTTACTGGTGCACCAACTTCCTCGTCGTTCAGCGCGCAATGGCTGCCAAAAACATGACCGCCGCGCGCAACACGCCTATCGTGGCCGCCATTCCCAAAATGCTGTTCCCCGCGCTGGTCATTCTGCCCGGCATGTTGGCCGTGGCCCTGACCGCGATGCCGGATAAAAGCTATCGCATCCCACCGCCCATCATCGCACCGGCGAATTACGACAAGGCCGTGGACGTCATCAAAAATACCAATCCGCCGAATCCCGCCGCCGAAATCAAGGACGTCAGCGACGCGCTCGGACAAAAAGTGAACGCGGACAAAATCACTGCGCTCATCACCGCCAATGCCGCGACGAAACTTTCCGACGACCAGATCAAGGAGGGTGTTTACAACGCCGTGGCCGCATACGACTACGATAGCGTCATTTTCTCACTCGTGAAAAAATATTGTCCGGCCGGATTGCTCGGCCTGGCACTCACGGCATTGCTGGCCTCGTTCATGTCCGGCATGGCGGGCAACGTCACGGCCTTCAACACCGTCTGGACTTACAATCTCTACCAGGCGTTCTTTATGCCGAACAAAAGCGATGGGCATTATTTCTGGATGGCCAAGTTCATCACCGTCGTCGGCATCGGCTTGAGCATCGGCTGCGCCTACTTTGCGAAACAATACAACAACGCGATGGACATCATCCAGCTGGTGTTTGCCTTCGTGAACGCGCCGGTGTTCGCGACGTTCCTGTTTGGCATGTTCTGGAAACGAACCACCAGCATCGCCGCATTTCTCGGCCTGTTTTTCGGCATCGCCGGCTCGGCCTTGTTTCATGCGCTGACCATCGCCCAGGGCAACCTGCCGGGCGTCAAGGGCGGCTACCTCGGCGTGAAAATCGAATTTCCCAGCGAGATGGCCCAGAATTTCTGGATGGCTGCATTCGCCTTCACTGTCTGCTTCGTGCTGACGCTGGTGATCTCGCTTGCCACCCGTCGCACCAAGACCGACGAGCAGTTGAAGGGCCTCGTCTATTCGCTCACGCCGAAAATCGTGGATCACGACGTGCCAGTCTGGCAGCGGCCCGCCGTCATCGGCACGGTGCTGCTGGCCGCCTGCGTCATCTTGAACTTGATTTTCTGGTGAACCGTTAACCAAAGAAAGAAACTGATTTTATGGGACTCGATATCCGCTGGCCGATTGGCCTCATGTTCACACTCATCGGCGCGCTGCTCGCCATTGTTGGCGTGGTGGTGAAATCCGACCATGCCATTTCGCTGGGCATCAACATCAACCTCATCTGGGGCATCGTGCTGATGATCTTTGGCGTGCTGATGCTGCTGGGCGCCACGCGCGGACGCAAAACACCGCCCTCCGCCTGACCTGCAGACAATTCACCGCGCCGGAGTCCATGCCTCATCCGGCGCAATTTTATTATACACACACATGAAGCTTCTTGACCTCTCTCTTGAACTGGCGCGCCAGTTTCAAAAAACCTATGGCCGCGCGCCGCGCTGGTTCGTCGGCGCGCCCGGTCGCGTCAACGTGATCGGCGAACACACCGATTACAACGACGGGTTCGTCCTGCCCATGGCCATCGAGCGTTATGCTGTCATGGTGGCGGACCTGGCTCCCGCCTCCGCGTCGCCTGTCATCACCATCCGGGACACGCAGTTCAACGAGACGGCGACCATTGACATTTCAAAACCGGTGGCGAAGGGCCAGCCGAAGTGGTCGAATTACGTCCGCGGAGTCGTTGCCGGATTCCAGCAGCGCGGAGAAAAAATTCCCGCGCTGGACATCGCTATGATTTCCACCGTGCCGCTCGGCGGCGGACTTTCCAGCAGCGCGGCCCTCGAAGTCTGCACCGCGACCCTGCTTGAATCCGTCCTCGGCAAAAAAATGGATCCCGTCCAAAAGGCGCTGCTCTGCCAGAAGGCCGAGCACGAATTTGCCGGCGTTCCCTGCGGCATCATGGACCAGTTTATTTCCGTCATGGGCCGCGAAAACCATCTGCTCCTGCTCGACTGCCGCTCCCGCAAGACGGAGCTGGTGCCTATGAGCGACCCGTCCGTCCAGTTGCTCATCGCCAACACCAATGTCAAACACGAGCTTGGCAGCGGCGAATACGCCAAGCGCCGCGCCCAATGCGAGGCTGCCGCGAAAATTCTGGGCGTGTCATCCCTGCGCGATGCGACCGGCGCCGCGCTGGAAGACGCCCGGGACAAAATGGACCCGGTGGTCTATCGCCGTGCGCGGCACGTCATCGGCGAAATTGAACGCACTGTCCATGCCGCCGAGGGCATTCGCGCCTCGAACTGGCCGACCGTCGGCCAGCTTATGTATGCGAGCCACGCCTCGTTGCGCGACGATTACGAAGTGAGCTGCAAAGAGCTTGATGCCATCGTGGAAATTGCCGAGGCCATCGGCGTCAAGGGCGGCGTCTGGGGCTGTCGCATGACCGGCGGCGGATTCGGCGGCTGCGCCGTGGCTCTGGTCAAAACGGATGCGGTGGATGCGGTTTCCAAAAAAATCGTCGCCGACTACAAAAAGAAAACCGGGATCGAGGCGACCATTTTTGTTTCACGTCCGGCTTCCGGCGCGACGGTCATCAAGAGTTGAATTTTTTCTGAAGTGCGGATGCCGCGGGAGAGGCTGAAGCTTGCAGCGCGTTCAGCTTTCCGGACCTCGGCAGGGCCGTTGGCTAACCTTTTTTAAGCCGGCATCCGGCGTCTTCTCGAGTGCCTTGCCGGCAAGCTGGACAAGTTGGAGGCAATTAGGACTTTCAAGCGTCTGGCCGGGGTGAAAAGGTTGTCCGGAATTCAACCGCCCCATTTTTGATTTGGCGACCTGCGCCAAAGGAGGCGGGCATTTCAAAATTTGCTTCACGCGGAAACCTGTTCCATTGTTGGCGTGTCTGATTGATAACATGAAGAAGAAATTGAAATGGGTTTTCAGCGCGTTCGCCGCGGTGTTTGTCCTGCTGCAATTCACGAACCCGGCGCGCACCAACCCGCCGCTGCCGCCGGGCGGCGACATCTCCGCCACCAATCCGCCGCCGCCGCAAATCGCGGCGCTGCTGCGCGCAGCGTGTTACGATTGTCATTCGGACGAAACCCGGTGGCCGTGGTATGGCCACGTCGCGCCGGTGTCGTGGCTGGTCGTCGGGGATGTGAACGACGGGCGGGAGCGGCTGAACTTTTCCGACTGGCCGCACGCGCTGCCCGAACGCGCAGCCAGGCGGCTGGAGCGAATGAGCGAAGAACTGGGTTACAAGGACATGCCGCCGGCCAAATACACGGCGCTGCATCCGGCAGCCCGGATCACCGATGTCCAACGCCAGGAATTGATCCAGTGGGCGGATGCGGAAGCCGGACGCCTGAAAACGGCGATCACGAATCATTAGACGATGGCGGGAATCGGTTCGCTGTTCGGGGGATTGTTGGAGGGCAGTGCGGGTGCTGACTGGCTGGTCCGGCTGGCAAATACGGGTGAAGATGTCCGGCCCCTTTCTTGCCGCCGGGCGGGTTTTGATCCAATGAGCATTGGCGTTCAGGCCGGTGACTTTCCAAGGCGGCTATTGTTTTTGGGGTGGTTGATCAATGAAAAAATTCTTGACTCGTTCAGTTTTGCGAGTAAGATCAAGCCTTAATATTCGGAGAGGATAGCAGGGTGGCCGTTTGGTGACGGTCACCGGCGTAAATCAAAAGGATAAGGAAAAAAGGCGAATCAAGAGGAGACAAGCTATGAAGACAAATGCAAGGACGGATCGGCGTGACGGACAAAACTTGTGGCGTCAGAGTGGGGCGGGTTTGATGCTGTTGACTTTCCTGGTGACATTTCCACGGATCGGAGTTGGACAGGGTTTTGGCGTGATTGGCTCAAGCTCCACACACGGCACCAACTTGGACCTCGGCATTCCTTCAACCACAAATACCGTGCTCGTGAGGGCCACCGCCAATATAAACAACAGCGCCGGTGGATCCGACGCCGTCACTGGCGGAAGCCGTGCTTGGAGTCTGACAAACAATGGCACGCTCCACGGCAATGTGAACGGAATCAACTTCGGTGCCGGTGGCAGCGTGCTAAATAACAATGGCATCGCGGGCGGCCAGAATGGCATTTCCATCACCGGTGGCTCGGGCTATGTGGACAACTCCTCTCTAATCGCAATCAAGGGCACCAACAATGATGCCGTTTACCTGGGTAGCGGTGGTGTCGTGATAAACGAAGGACTCGCCGGTTTGCAGGGCGGTGCCAATGGTGTGGAAGTTCAGGGTGCTGCGGGTTTCGTAACCAACTCCGGCGATATGCACGGCGGGACGAATGGAGTTTCTCTCGGTGCCGGTGGCAGTGTAGTGAACAATGCCTTGGCAAACATCCGAGGTGGCCAGAATGGCGTGTCCATCGCTGGCGGATCGGGTTATGTGGAAAACAATTCCACAATCAGGGGCACTAACAACGACGGAGTTTACTTTGGAGGTGGCGGCAACGTGATCAACGGCAATGTCGGATTCATTTATGGGCAGGGTGGCAATGGTGTGGAAATCCAGGGCGGTGCTGGTTCCGTGACGAATGCCGGAGCCATCGTCGGAAACAACAATGGTGTTTTGTTGGGAGGTGGCGGCAGTGTGAATAACGGTGGTGCGGGCGGCATTCCGTTTCTGAATGGTATTGCGGGAGGAAATAATGGCGTGGATGTCCGGGGCAGTGCCGGCTTTGTGACCAACACCACTATTATTTGGGGCGTCAAGAATGACGGCGTTTTGTTGGAGGCTGGCGGCGCGGTCAACAACCTGGCTGGCACAATTATTTATGGTGGGTCCAACGGTGTTGCTATTACCGGCGCATCTGGCTCCGTGGTCAATGCCGGTTCAATTAGCGGCACGAACGGGGCCGGCGTTTCCATGTCCCAGGGTGGCAGCGTGGACAATCAAACAGGCGGAACGATTTCGGGCGGTGCCAATGGCATTGCCATCACCGGTGCATCTGGTTCTGTGGTTAATGCCGACACAATCAACGGCACAAACAACGCCGGTGTTTTGTTGGGCCACGGTGGCAGCGTGGACAATCAGACGGGTGCGACCATTTCCGGGGGTGCTTATGGAGTGTATGTTAGCGGCGATGCCGGGTCCGTGAACAATGCCGGCACGATTGTTGATGGTGGCGTGGACGGTATATATATGGGGCATGGTGGCAATGTGACAAACTTGTCGGGTGGGATCATCGGTGGAAACACCAATGGTGTGGAAATTCTGGGTGGTGCCGGCCAGGTGGTCAATGCCGGCTTGATCACCGGCACCAACGGTAGTGGCGTTGTTTTAAGTCGTGGTCGTGTGGACAACCAGTCGGGCGGGACCATCTCCGGGAATCTGGCCGGAGTGAATATTGTTAACGATGGTTTGGTCAACAACGCCAACGGCGGGACCATTTCAGGGAATCTGATTGGCGTGCGCATCGGTGGTGACGGCATTGTGAACAATGGCGGAAGCATTTCGGGATATCTTGCCGGCGTGGGCATCGTTGGCAACGGCACCGTGAACAATGGTGCGAATGGGAATATCAGTGGAATTCTTAACGGCGTGGCCGTTCAAGGCGATGGCACTGTCAACAACCGGGGGGCGATTTCTGGCGTGGGTTACGGTTTGAACATCAGCGGCGCGGGCAACGTCACCAATTCCGGCACAATCCTTGGTTCGATCAATGACGGAGTTTCCATGGGTGCTGGTGGCGGCGCGAACAATCTGGCAGGCGGAAACATAACCGGAGGTGCCAATGGCGTTGCCATCACCGGCGGTTTCGGCAATGTGATCAATTCCGGGACAATTTCCGGCACGAACAACGATGGCGTTTACATGAACTTGAGCCCCGCTCCTTCCATCACACCCAATGTTGCGGTTTCGGTTGGTGTTGTGACGAATTCATCGGGCGGAACCATTGGCGGAAACATCAATGGCGTGGAAGTTCAGGGCGGCCCTGGCTATGTGTTTAATGACGGCACTATCATTGGCACGAACGGCAGCGCCGTTGTTTTGGGTGATGGCGGCACCGTTGACAATACCGGCGCTCTTGTCGGGCAAAACGGAATCTCATTAACCGCGGGCGGTGCCGTGACCAATTTTGGGAATATTACCGGAAAATCCAACGGCGTGTCTATCACCGGCGGCAATGGTTTGGTGGATAATCACGGCTCAATCTCCGGCCAGAACGGCGATGCCGTCTATTTGAATAGCGGGTCCGTTGATCCCGCTGTGATCAACCACTTTGGCGGGGTCATGGCCGGAAACAACAACGGTGTGACGATTGTAGGCAGCCCGGGCTATGTGTTCAATAACGGCACAATCACTGGCACAAACGGCAGTGGCGTCGTCATGAATGGTAACGGCCGCGTGGACAACCTGCGGTTCGGAACCATTTCAGGGAATGTGTATGGCGTGGGCATCAGCGGCAACGGTGAAGTAAATAACAACGGGACCATCACTGGAAACCGGACTGGGGTGGGCATCGGCGGCAACGGCGACGTCAACAATAATGGGACGATCAGTGGAAATCGGACTGGTGTGGGGATCGGTGGCAACGGCGACGTCAACAACACCGGAACCATTTTTGGGAATTTGCTTGGTGTGATCATTGGTGGCAATGGAAACGTGAACAATAGCGGAAGCATTTCTGGATTTTTTGCCGGAGTGCGCATTTTGGGCGACGGCGGTGTTGGTAACGCGCCGGGCGGAACAATTTTGGGAGGTTTGAATGGCGTGAACATCAGCGGTGACGGTGAGGTGGTCAATGCCGGGCAGATTACAGGCATCTTAAACGATGGCGTTTTAATGGGCAACGGCGGCGATGTGAACAACCAGTCGGGTGGTGTAATTCAGGGAGGTTGGAATGGCGTGGAAATTAACAGCCCTGGCACCAATAACTCTTCGGTTGAAAATGCTGGAACCATCCAGGGCAACAATAATGACGGCATTTACATCAATGGCGACCCGGGCGTGCAGAACTTTTCGGGCGGAATTGTTGTCGGAAATAATTACGGCGTGGAAATCACCAACGGCGTTGGCTATGTGACCAATGCTGGCTACATCACGGGCAATAATAATGATGGAGTCAGATTGTGGGCCGGTGGGCTGGTGGACAATCAGACGGGTGGAATCATCGTTGGAAACACCAATGGCGTGGCCGTCAGCGGCGGTGTTGGCTATGTGGTTAACTCTGGCTCCATCACCGGCACGAACGGCTATGGTGTTGGCTTGGGCAACAGTGGCATTGTGGTCAATCATTCGGGCGGGACCATTACTGGAAATCGGGCTGGCGTGGGCATCAGCGGTCTCGGCGTCGTCTTCAACAACGGGATCATTACAGGAAATGGATACGGCGTGGGCGTCAACGGCTACCTTGCCGAGCTGTATAATGGGCCGAGTGGAATTATCACGGGAGGTTTGGATGGCGTGGGCGTCAACGGTTCCGGCACCGTGATCAATGCCGGCACAATCAGCGGGCATACCAACGACGGTGTATTTTTTAACAGTGGCGGCGGAGTGTTGAACCTGGCTGGCGGGAGTATTGATGGGAACGTGAATGGTGTCGAAATCACCGGCGGCGATGGTTATGTGGAAAATGCCGGCTCAATCAGGGGCACGAACAATGATGGTGTCTATATGTCCGACGCTGTTGTGATCAATCATGATGGCGGAACCATTGAAGGGCTTAACTACGGTGTGGAAGTCGGCGCTGGTGCCGGCTATGTGACCAATTACGGCACCATTACGGGTGATACTCATGACGGTGTCAGGTTGCGGGACAGCGGCACGGTCTTCAACAACTACGGTGGAACCATCACTGGAAATACCGGTGGTGTGAAAATCTCCGGCACTACCGGCGAAGTTTACAATTACAACGGCTCGACCATTACGGGTCTGACCAAGGACGGTGTTGACATAAATACGAGCGCCAGCGGGCTGGTGGACAACGAGGGTGTGGGTTCAACCATCACTGGCTATGCCAACGGTGTGAGCGTCAGCGCCAGGGTTGGGATCGTGAGCAACATCAATTATGGTTCGATTGTGGGTCAAACCCGCAACGGCGTCCAGATAACCGGCGACGCCATGGTTGTCAATGATGCGCACTCGACCATCACGGGAAATTTGAACGGCGTGTCCATCGCTGGCGGCGCGGGCTTGGTGGAGAATTACCATCAATCGAGCATCGTGGGCCAAACCCAGGACGGTGCTGTCATGACTTCCGGTGGGATCGTGGACAACCAGACGGGCGCAACCATTGAAGGACATAACTACGGCGTTGAAATCAGCGGCGGCGCGGGTTCTGTGACCAACTATACCGGCGCCTCAATCACGGGCGACAAAAAAGACGGCGTGGCCATGTGGGCTGATGGCAATGTGGATAATGAGTCGGGCGGGACCATCACCGGCAATCAGGATGGCGTGCATATTGGCACGAACGGAGTCGTGGAAAATCTCACCGCTTCGATCGTGGGTCAGAACGGCAACGGCGTTGAACTGAATGGCGGCGGCAACGTGGTCAACGACAATACTGCGACGATTCAGGGAGCCGTGAACGGTGTGCTGGTCACTGGCACCGCAGGATCTGTTATCAATACCAACGCCTCGACCATCACTGGCCAGACCGGCGAAGGTGTTAAGATGACTGCCGGCGGCGGCGTGTTTAACCAGGACGCCTCAATCATCACAGGGGGTGCGAGTGGCGTGCTGATCACCGGTGGTGGTTCCGTTGAAAATACCAACTTGTCGAGGATCACGGGTCAAGCTGGAGACGGAGTTTCAATTACAGGTGGAGGATACGTTGCAAATGCAGGCGGTTCCACCATTACGGGTCAAAACGGCAATGGGGTGTCCATTACCGGAGACGGCATCGTGGACAACGAGTCCGGCTCATTCATCACTGGATCTCTCAATGGTGTGATGATTTCCGATGCTCAAGTGACAAATTCCGGCAGCACGATCCACGGTCTGACCGGCAATGGTGTAACCTTGGGTGGAACCGGCAGCGTGGCTAACGTGTCGAATGCGCACATCACGGGCGGTGTTGATGGGGTGTCCATCGGCGGTCCTGGATATGTGACAAATTCGGGCAGCACGATCGCGGGACAATCCGGCAACGGGGTGACATTGTCTGGCGGTGGCAGCGTGTATAACGAGTCGCTTTCGACGATCACCGGGGGCGGGAGTGGCGTATCCATCACTGGCGGGGGATATGTTGAAAACAACAGCTCCACAATTACAGGCACCACCAACTATGGTGTTGCAATTGGCGGAGACGGCGGCGTGGATAATTTGTCGAATTCGCACATCACCGGAGGCATTGACGGCGTGGCGATCACCGGCTCTGGTTATGTGACAAATTCAGGTAGCACGATCACGGGACACTCCGGCAATGGGGTGACATTGTCTGGCGGCGGCAGCGTGTATAACGAGTCGCTTTCGACGATTGCGGGCGGAGCGAGTGGCGTGGCCATCGCTGGCGGCGCCGGATATGTGGATAATAACGCGAGCACGATCACAGGACAGACTGGAAATGGTGTCGCCCTGACCGGTGGCGGCAACGTGCGCAATGAAGTGGGTGCCTCGATCACGGGATATGACAACGGCGTGGCGATCGCCGGCGCTGGCAGTGTGTATAACGATTCTTCGACGATCGCTGGAGGCCAGAGTGGTGTCTCCATTGCTGGTGGAGGTTTTGTGGTGAATACCAACGGATCAAGCATCACTGGCACGGCTGGCAACGGTGTGGCGATCACCGGCGGTGGTAGCGTGTATAACGATTCCTCAACGATCGCTGGAGGTCAGAGTGGCGTCTCCATTACTGGCGGAGGTTTTGTGGTGAACACCAATGGATCGGGCATCACGGGGCAGGCTGGCAACGGTGTGGGAATTACCGGCGGCGGGAACGCGTATAACGAGTCGCTTTCGACGATTACGGGTGGATCGAGCGGCGTGGCGATCACCGGGACAGGATACGTTGAGAATGCCAACAACTCGACGATCACTGGTGCCACCAACTATGGAGTCAGCATTGCCGGTGATGGTGGAGTGGACAATTTGTCAAATTCGCACATCACGGGAGGCGTTGACGGCGTGGCGATCACCGGGAATGGCACGGTGAACAATTCTGGCAGCACGATTGTTGGCGCAACGGGCAACGGGATAACTCTGGGTGGAACCGGCAGTGTGGCCAACGTGTCGAATGCGCACATCACAGGAGGAGCTGACGGCGTGTCCATCGGCGGTCCTGGATATGTGACAAATTCTGGCAGCACGATCACGGGACACTCAGGCAACGGAGTGACATTGGATGGCGGCGGGAACGTGTATAACGAGTCACTTTCGACGATTGCGGGCGGAGCGAGTGGCGTATCAATCACCGGCGGCGGCAGCGTGTATAACGATTCATCGACCATTGCTGGAGGTCAGAGTGGTGTCACCATCACCGGTGGAGGTTTTGTGGTGAATACCAATGGATCGGGCATCACAGGCCAGGCTGGCAACGGTGTGGGAATTACTGGCGGCGGCAACGTGTATAACGAGTCACTTTCAACAATCACCGGCGGGGCGAGTGGCGTATCGATCATCGGTGGGGGTTACGTTGAGAATGTCAACCACTCGACGATCACGGGCACCAACGGATATGGTGTTGTCATTACTGGCAATGGCAGTGTGCTTAACGAGTCAGGCTCCCACATCACGGGAGGTATTGATGGTGTTCTGATCAGTGATGCCCAGGTGCGGAATGACGCGAGCACAATCACGGGAATCACAGGCAACGGTGTTGAGTTGGCCAACGGCGGCGGCGTGCATAACGTGGATGTGGGAACCATTACTGGAGGTTTGAATGGCGTGCTGGTTTCCGGCAGCGAAGGCTGGGTGGGAAATCACGGCGGCTCGACCATCAGCGGCCAGACCGGCAATGGCATTGAGATGGATGCCGGCGGTCACGTGTATAACACAGGCGCTTCGACAATTTCGGGGGGGAATAATGGCGTGATGATCACCGGCGGCGGATCCGTGCTGAATACGGGCAACTCGACCATTACGGGAGGAGCAAGTGGTGTGGCGATCACCGGCAGCGGTCATGTGCAGAACACCGACAGCTCAATCACCGGCACGAATGGCACTGGAGTTTCGCTGGGTAAAGGCGGCAGCGTGCAAAACGATTCAGTTTCGGGCACTGCGACAATTGCGGGAGGCGTGAGTGGCGTGCTGATTTCCGGTGGCGAAGGCTGGGTGGGGAACCACAACGGATCGAGCATAACCGGGACAACCGGCAACGGTGTTGAGATGGATGCCGGCGGTCATGTGTATAACACGGGAATTTCGTCCATCTTGGGAGGCAACAATGGCGTGTTGATTACACATGGCGACGGTTCCGTGCTGAATACCGGCAGCTCGACTATTACGGGCCAAACTGGCAATGGTGTTGAAATCAATACCAACGGCTTCGTGCGAAACGAAGGCGGCTCTATCATTGCGGGAAGCGCGACCGGTGTGGCGATTACCGGCAGCGGTCATGTGCAGAACACCGACAGCTCAATCACCGGCACGAATGGCACTGGTGTTTCCCTGGGTGGCGGCGGCAGCGTGCAAAACGATTCAGTTTCAGGCACTGCGACAATTACGGGAGGGGTGAACGGCGTGCTGATCGCCGGCGGCGAAGGCTGGGTGGGCAATCACGACGGTTCGACCATTACCGGTAAGACCGGCAACGGTGTGGAGCTGGATAAAGGCGGTCATGTGTATAACGAGAATGGTTCAGCCATTACAGGAGGCAATACGGGCGTGCTGATCACCCACGGCAGCGGCCATGTGGAAAATACCGACAGCACAATCACAGGCCAGACCGGCAATGGCGTCGAGTTGACTGGCGGTGGTGGTGTGCAAAACAATTCGGTGGCGACCATCGCCTCGATTGAAGGATATACGAATGGCGTGCTGATCACCGGAGGCGAAGGCTGGGTTGGAAATCATAACGGCTCGACCATTACGGGCCAGACCGGCAACGGCGTTGAGATGGATGCCGGCGGCCACGTGTATAACACGAGCACTTCGTCCATCGCGGGAGGCAACAATGGTGTGCTGATCACCCACGGCAATGGGTCCGTGCTGAATACCGGCAACTCGACCATTACGGGCCAGACCGGCAACGGCGTTGAAATCAATGCCAACGGTGTCGTGCATAACGATGGCGGTTCCTCCATTACGGGAGGTGCAAGTGGCGTGGTAATCTCTGGTGAAGGTCATGTGGACAACACCGACAGCTCGATTGTGGGTCTCACCGGCGATGGTGTTTCTCTTGGCGACGGCGGCAGCGTGCAAAACAATTCAGATGCCCCGGCACTGATTCAGGGGTATTTGGATGGCGTGCAGATTGCCGGCAGCGAAGGCTGGGTGGGAAATCACGACGGTTCGACCATCATTGGCCAGACCGGCAATGGTGTTGAGATGGATGCTGGCGGCCACGTCTACAACACGAGCGGTTCGTCTATTTCTGGCGGCGCGAGCGGCGTGCTGATCTCCAACGGTGTTGGTTCCGTGCTCAATACTGATGGCTCCACCATTGTGGGTCAAACTGGCAACGGAGCCGAGCTGGCCGGCGGCGGCAGCGTTGACAACAAGTGGGGTTCTGCCATTACAGGTGGTTTGAATGGCGTGCTGATCGCTGGCACCAATGGTTCCGTGGAAAATATCGGCGGCTCGATTATTGTGGGCCGAACCAACAACGGAGTTGAGCTGGCTGCCGGTGGTCATGTGACTAACAAGTGGGGTTCGTCCATCACGGGCGGCTCAAATGGCGTGATGATCGCCGGTGGCAAAGGCTTCGTCGAAAACACCGGCGGCTCGACCATTTCGGGTCAAACTGGAGCTGGCATTTCTATGTCTCATGGTGGCACTGTGATCAACAAGCGCGGTTCGTCCATCGCGGGTGGCACGGAAGGTATCATAATCACTGGAGGCAGGGCCGATGTGGTGGATTCCGGGACGATCATCGGAACCAATGGCACCGCCATCCTGTTCGGAAGATTCGATGACAGGGTGACGCTCGAAACTGGTGCGAATGTCATCGGTGATATTAACGGTGGCGATGGCTTTAACCGGGCGTATCTCAAGGGAACTGGTGAATACGACTACGGCTTCACCAATTTTTCGACGCTGACGGTTCGGGCGACGCCGACGGGCTGGAATCTGACCGGCACCAACACAATCACTCAAAGCACCACCGTAGAAAAAGGCTTGCTGCAGATTAACGGGACGCTGACCACTCCGTTGTTGACCGTGGACGCAAATTGGAACTACTGGGATCCAGTGGTTGTTCCGGATATATACACGCCTTGGCATTGGCACGATCGTGGTCACGGTCATCGGGACGACTCGTTTATATCCGTCCGTGAGTTCGATCGGCTGGTCAGACATGACAGGAACGGCTTGGCCGGAGCGGGCACCATCATCGGCAATGTGGACGATAATGGCTACATCAGTCCTGGTGTTTCCTATGGGCCTGGCGTTTCCTCCGTCGGCACGCTGACCATTATTGGTTCATTGACCACGTCAGGTGATTATTTTGCCGATATAAGTCCCTTCAGCCACGATCTCGTTGACGTGAGCGGCACGGCGACGATTGATGGCGGAAAAGTCATTGTGCAAACCGTCCCCGGAATTTACGCCGTGCAAACCATTGTTCCAATCGTGACGGCCACGAACGGAGTCACCGGGACTTATGATTCCTCCGTCATTGTCCGGCCCACATGGACGCAGTCGGCATTGTTCCCGCTCCTTGGATCGTCGTTGCTGTATGATCCAAACAATGTTTATCTGGAACTAAACCGGACTCCGTTTGCCAGCGTGGCCAAGACCTATAACCAGCATTCTGTGGCGGGCGCGCTGGACGGCGTGGGCGTGGTTGGCCTGTCACCAACGATGAGCAACTTGGTCACCCAGTTTTACTGGCTTCCGACGCGTGGCGCGGCCCAAGCGGCGCTGGACAGCATGAGCGGTGAGATTCATGGCACTCTGGGAATGCTCGATGTGCAGCAACAGGATGCCTTCAACAGCTCGATCTCACAGCGCACCGGACGCATTAGCACCGGCGGTGGAAGCGGCGATTTTGCCTCGAATTGGAAACCTGTCCAACTGGCCAGTGCCGGCTCGACGCTGCCGGCAATGCCGGCAAGGGCCAGCCGTCCTCTGGACACTCTGGACATCTGGATGCACGGTTTCGGCCAGTTTGGCGGTTTGGAAAACGATGGCAATGCCTCCGGCGGAAACTTTACCATCAGCGGCTTGAGCGGTGGGCTGGACTTCCGCCTGCGGCCCGAGTTGCTGGTCGGTTTGGGATTGGGCTACTCGCATGACAGCGCCGATGTCGGCGGACCCGGCGCATCTGGAGGCGTGAACGCCTATCAGTTGGCAGGCTATGCCGGATACATCAATGGCCCGTGGCATCTGGACGGCATCTTCAGTTATGGCTTCCTCCAGACCGACACGAAGCGATACATCAATGTTGGAGACATCCAACAGGCCGCGAATGGCAATTATGATGGCGGCGTGCTTTCGGCAACTGCCGAAGGCGGTTATGCCATCAAACACAACCGGTTCACGTTTGAGCCGACTCTGGGCCTCGACTACACGCATGTGTCGCAGGACAGTTTCAACGAAACGGGTGCGGCAGCCGACGGCAACAACTACGGCCTGAATGTGAACAGCGTTAACATGGACAGTCTGCGCACTGCCTTGGGAGCGCGGCTGGACGCGCAGTTTGGTAAGAAGGACGGCGTGCAATTCATCCCTGGTGTGCATGCGGGTTGGGAACATGAATTTCTGGATCAGGCTGCTGACGTGAATGCGAAGTTCATTGGCGGCAGCGGAGACTTTATCTCTCGCGGCATCGAGCTGGGCAGGGATACCGGAATATTGGGTGTCGCGCTGACCGTGGCGTTCAACAAGGAAATACAGGGGTCTGTGAACTATGACGCCCACCTGAACAATAACATGACTTCCCAGACCATTTCTGGAAGGTTTAGTGTTTCGTGGTAAGAGCCAGAGGGCTTGACTTCCAATCTACAGCCTTCCCCCAGCCGGTGGGGGAAGGCTTTCTGTTTTGGAACCCGGGTTCATATCGGTTTGGTAATTGACGAGAACGGCCCGGCCCAACATGATGGAATTTTAATGTTACACCATGAATTTGTTCCTGCCGCCGAATCACGCATCGGCAAGGCGCCCCGGCTGATGGTGATGCTGCACGGCTTGGGCGACAGCATTGAAGGCTACCGCTGGCTGCCGGAGGCAATGAACCTGCCGTGGCTGAATTTTCTGCTCGTCAACGCGCCGGACGATTACTTCGGCGGCTACTCGTGGTTCGATCTGGACGACATGGCGCCCGGAATCCAGCGCAGCCGGAAGATGCTCTTTGAGTTGCTTGATGATTTGCGCGCGAGGGATTTTCCGGCGGAGCAAATCACGTTCGGCGGTTTCTCGCAGGGCTGTCTGATGGCAATGGAAGTCGGGCTGCGCTATCCTTACCGGTTCGCCGGTGTGGTCGGGATCAGCGGCTGGGTTTTCGAAATTGAAAAACTGCTGGGGGAGCTTTCGCCCGCCGCGCGCGATCAAAGAATTCTCATGACGCACGGCACCGGCGATTCGATGGTGCCGATTTCTAGGGTGCGTCCGCAAATCCCGCAATTAAAGGCCGCCGGCATCAACATCGAATGGCGCGAGTTTGCCAAGGATCATACCATTGCGGGCGAACAGGAACTGTCCGTGCTCCGCGAATTTGTGCGCGCCGGCTATGACGGAAAATGAAGAATGCAGAAGGCAGAATGAAGAAAAATTTTCTGCGCCGCGCGCGCATTTTGTTTCTTCATTCTTAATTCTTCCTTCTGTCTTTCCGAGTTCAGACCTTCACCTCGCGGTTGGTGCCGGGCATCCAGATCTGCTCCGGACGCGGCTCGGTGGCGGCGCTCCAGTCCATCGCCTGTTCCACGATGTCGCGCATCCGCTTGAACCACCAGTCCGCGCGGGCGATGCGGCCCTCGCGTCCGGCGGCGGTGCGCGGCGGGAGGCCGTTGAATCCGAGTTCGAGTTGCCGGTTTGTCGCGTCTGTGTTTGTCATAATGTGCCTTTCATTTGCGCGACATTCTGACAGGAGGGGTTGGACAATGGCTGTCCAAGCTGAAAGATTTCTGAAAAATATTCCGGGGGCGAAAAATAGTCTCTCAGGGCCGGAGTTCAATCACGTCGCCCGGTTCCAGCGGCACCGCCACGCCGTTGAGCAGAACGTTCGGGTCAAGCTTTGCGCTTTCGCCCTGGCGCGTGATGATGATCTGTCCCGGCTCGTGCGAATCGAGATAATTCGCCGTGGCGATGGCCTGCGCGAGCGTCAGGCCGGCCACCCACGGCACCTGGTTGTTTTGCACCGGTCCGACAACGGTGACGCCGGAAAACTGCGCCGCCTGCTCCTGCCGCAATGCCGCGTTTTGTCCGGCGAGATAAGCCTGCTGCTCCTTTGCCTGCGCCATTGCATTGGTCGAGCATCCTGAAATCAGCGCCGCCACCGGCAATGAAAGCGCCAAGACAACAACGAATGTTCCGCTACAAGTCATTTTGCTACGGCTGCTTCAGGATTTTTCCAAAGCCGGTCTCGTCCGGCTCAATTTCAATCCGGTGGACTTCACCCGGGCTGGGCGCGCGGGGCGGAGCGGGCGGGACGTTCTTCACCGTTTTCGGCGTGGCCAGCAGCGGTGGCAGGGCCGTCGCGGACGGGGCGTCGTCGGTCGGCTCGCTGTCCGGCGGTTCCGCAGTCTGGCCCGGCACAAAAAAGTTGCTCCGGCTGTCCAGCCATTTGCTGTAACGCTGGAAGCTCCACATGCCGTGGTCTGCGCCGGTTTCGAGTGCGGAAATGATTTTGAAAAATTCGCGCAAGCGGATGAAGTTTTTCACCGCGTGCGTCGCCATGAGGATTTCGCACTCGGGCACGCGGATTTTCAAATCTTCGCGGAACCGGAGCCGCTGCGAAACGACCGCCACCAGGCAGTCGGCCAGCTGCGAGCAGACGGCGCCTTGGATTTCCGCCGGGAACGCCGACGCCACGCGCTGGATGGCCTCGGCGCAGGTTGAGGAATGCACCGTCGCCAGCACCAGATGGCCGGTCTCCGACGCGCTCAACGTCAGGCGCATCGTCTCCGGTTCGCGCATTTCGCCGACCATCAGCACGTCCGGGTCTTCGCGCAGCGCGTCGAGAAGCGCCTGCTCGAAGCTCGGCGTGTCGCGTCCCACCTCGCGCTGCCGGATGAATGCGCGCCGCGAGCGGAACGTGTATTCAATCGGGCTTTCCACCGTGATGACGTGCCGGGTCTCGGTCAGGTTGATTTCCTGGATCAACGCCGCCATCGTCGAGGATTTTCCGCAGCCGGTTGGCCCGCTGATGAGGATCAGGCCATGCGTGTTTTTGACGAGCTTTTTGAGGTCGGGATGCAGATTGAGTTTTTCAATCGTGGCTTGAAATGCGCTCAGCAAACGGACCGCCAGCCCGACTCCGCGCGCCGTCTGGAAAATATTGATCCGGCAGCGCACGCCGCGAATCGTCCGCGACAGGTCGAACGAGCGCCGCTCCAGAAACACCGGCCATTGCTCATCGCCGAGCAGCCCGCGCGCAAATTCCTTGAGCGGGCGCGGCGCGACGGGTTCGCCCGCGATCCGCAGCGCGCCGCGAATGCGCATCGCCGCCGGCATTCCGGGTTCCAGATGCAGGTCGCTGGCGCCGCTGCCGGCCGCCGATTCAATCAATGAGTCCAGTTCCATTTGGCTTCCTTTATCCAACACCGCCGCCGCGGAAAAGTCTTTTCAAACTTTTGTCAAAGACGATTTCCATGTCGTCACCGCCGATTTGATTGCCGCCCCGCAATTGGCCTGCGGCTTCACAAATCGCGGCGTGAACCACGGGAACGCGCCGATCAAATCCGGCGTCACCAGAATCTGCCAGTCGCAGTCCGGCCCGCTGCCGATGCCGATGGTGGGGATCGGAATGTTTTTTGAAATTTCCTTCGCCACCGGCGGTGTCACCAATTCCAGCACGACCGCAAACGCGCCCGCGCCCGCCAGCAACCTGGCGTCCGCCAGCAACCGCTCCGCCTCGGTCCCGGTTTTGCCCTTGATTTTATAGCCGCCTTCTTCGACGACGTGCTGCGGCAGCATTCCGAGATGGCCGCAAAATGGAATTCCGGCGGCGACAATCGCGCGGACTTGCGGCAGGATTTCCTTTCCGCCCTCAGCCTTCACAAATTCCGCGCCGGCGGCGGCGAGACGCCTTGAATTTGTCAATGCCGCCTCGACTGTTTCGTAGCTTTTGAACGGCAAATCCGCGCCGAGCAGCGCGCCGGGCTTCGCGCGGGCGGCGGCGCGGACGTGATGCTCCATCTCCGCCATCGTCACGTGCGTGGTGTCGGGATAGCCGAGCACGACCATGCCGAGCGAATCGCCGACGAGGAGCAGGGGAACGCCCGCCTCGTCGAGCAGCTTCGCCATCGGATAATCATATGCGGTGAGCGCGGCGATCTTCTCGCCGCGCGATTTCATGGCGCGGATGGTTTCAGTGGTGATTTTTAAAAAATTCATTTTGTCATCCGCGAATTCCGCGAATTGCCGCGAATTGAAATTTGCCAAAATCGGCTTGCAAAAATTCGCGCAATTCGCGGATTGAGTTCATTTGTCTAAACTTTTCAGCAATTCCTCCGGCGTGGTCGTCGCAGTGCCGATTTTGCCGACGACGATACCGGCGGCGTGGTTCGACAGAATCGCGGCCTCCAGCGGTGACGCGCCGGCGGCAATTGCCAGTGTGAACGTCGCAATCACCGTGTCGCCCGCGCCGGAAACATCAAATACCTCCTGCGCCACCGTCGGGATGTGGAATGGCTTCTGGCCGCGCTGGCAGAGCAACATCCCGGTTTCGCCGAGCGTGACGAGCAGCACCGCCGGGCGCAGCTCGTTCAGCAGCCGTGCGGCGGCGAGCATGAGATTTTTGTCGGCGAACGGGTCGGCGTTGCGCGTTTCGTCCGGCAGGTTCGCCAGTTCAAACGTCTCCTTGCGATTCGGCGTGACGAGCGAAAGGCCGGCAAGATTCAACTGGTGCACCGGCTTCGGGTCGAGACTCAACCAGACGCCGCGCGCCCGGCAGAGCGATTTGATCTCGTTCAGCAGCGGCTGCGTCACGACGCCCTTGCCGTAATCGCCGATAATGACGGCATCGGCGCGCGCCAATTTCGATTTCAGTTGTGCGAGCAGCCGTCCGGCCAGCTTCGCATCCAGCCCGTCGCGCGTCTCGCGGTCAATGCGGACGACCTGCTGCTTGTGCGCGACGATGCGGGTTTTGACGCTCGTGTGCCGCGCGGAATTTTTCACGAGGCCGGCGCAGCCGATGTTTTGACCGGCCAGGAGCTTTTGCAATTTCCGGCCGGCGTCATCGTTGCCAATCGCGCCGAACAGCTCCGTCGGCACATTGAGCGAAGTCAGGTTGCGAGCCACGTTTGCCGCGCCGCCGGGCATGAAGCTCTCGCGTTCGAAATCCAGCACCGGCACCGGCGCCTCCGGCGAGATGCGCGACACGCCGCCCCAGATGAACTGGTCCAGCATCACGTCGCCCAGGACGAGCACACGGGTTTTGGCGGCGGCGGCCAGAATCTGCCGCGCGCGTGAGGGGGAAAGTTTTTTGTTCATGATTTGTTTATCCGCGAATTACGCTAATTTTCGCGAATTACTTTTCTTGAATTCAATTCGCGTCAATTAGCGCAATTAGCGGATTCGTTTTCAATCCAGAAAAGCAGTTAGCGGACTTGTTGCGCTCGCGGTCTCGCTTTGCGCGCCCAGACCGGACTCAAACGCCGCGCGCCCGGCTTCCACGGCCATTTTGAATGCGACGGCCATTTTGTTCGGGTCGCTCGCGACCGCAATCGCCGTGTTCACGAGCGCGGCGTCCGCGCCCATTTCCATCGCCTCGGCGGCGTGGCTCGGCGCGCCCAGCCCGGCGTCAACGACCACCGGCACGGTGGCCTGCTCGATGATGATGCGGATTTGGTCGCGCGTCTGGATGCCGCGATTGGAGCCGATGGGTGAGCCGAGCGGCATCACCGTCGCGCAGCCAGCGTCCTGCAACCGCTTGGCCAGCACCGGGTCGGCGTTGATATACGGCAGCACTGTGAAACCTTCCTTCACGAGAATTTCAGCGGCCTTGAACGTTTCAATCGGGTCGGGCAGCAGGAAGCGCGGGTCGGGATGGATTTCGAGCTTCACCCATTTGGGCAGGCCGGCAGCGACGGCGAGGCGCGCGAGGCGGACGGCTTCCTCGGCATTCATCGCGCCGCTGGTGTTGGGCAGCAGCAGATATTTCTTCGGGTCAATGAATTCAAGGATGTTGGCGAACGGGTCGCGCTGGCCGGACAAATCGGCACGGCGCAGGGCGACGGTGACCATTTCCGCGCCGCTGGCGGCGAGCGCGTCGCGCATGGCTTCCGGCGACGAGAACTTGCCCGTGCCGAGAATCAGGCGCGACCGGAAGGTTCTGCCCGCGATAACCAGTGGTTTATTGTCAAACGACATTCCAGACAATTTAGGAAAAAATCCGCCATTGTCGAGGCGGGAAGAATTTCGAGAAAAAGAATCAAGGCAAACTATTTGTGCCGCCATGCCGACGGAGCAATTCTCCAATGTCGTGGTCGGCAAAAGATTTTGTGTAGGATAAAGGCGTCTGGCCTTGATTGTTCACGGCATTGACATCGGCCCCTTTGGCCAGCAGTAATTCCACCACATCCTTGTGGCCATAGGTCGTCGCCAAGTGCAATGGCGTCGAGCCGTCGGTGTCCCTGACATTGACGTCAGCTCCTTTGGCCAGAAGAAACTCCACCACTTCCTTGTGACTCGGTATGCCCTTGTAGCTCGGGGTATCCTTGAAACCATAAGCAGCCGCCGTATGTAGAGGCGTTTGTCCGCGTTTATCCTTGGCGTTGAGATCTGCGCCGTTGGCCAGCAGCAATTCAGCCACGTTTGTATTCGCCGCTTTGTATAATGGTGTTTCCCCGTTGAAATCCCTGGCGTTGACATCGGCATGATTAGCCAGCAGCAATTTCGCCGCATCCATGTATCCAGCTTCCGCCGCTATATGTAATGGTGTCTCTTGGGCCCAGCCGATCGCGTTCGCATCTGCTTTGTTGGTCAACAGCAATTCGACCAAATCCTTGCCGCCTCCATATAACGCCATATGCAAAGGCGTATCGCCGCTGCTGGCTCTGACATTGACCTCGGCTTTATTGGCCAGCAACAATTGCACGATGGGCTTTTGGTCATAAAGTGCTGCGAAAAACAACGGAGTGGCACCGTTGGTGTCTCTGCTATCAACCAAATCAGGATTGGCTTTGAGCAGCGCCTTGACCTTTTCCAAGTCGCCAGCCTTGGCAGCGTCATGAATTTCGCCGCAGAAGGCGAGGCCACCCCAAACCAACGCGACCAGCGTAACCACGGCAAGCTTCGGGTTCATGTCTTGGGAATAGCCCCTTTGCGGGGAATTGGCAAGCGCGGTTTGTAGCAGCCGACGTAAGTCGGCTCCATCTAAAAAAGTGAGCGGACTCACGTCCGCTGCTACGTTGCCGAGGAGCCGCTACGGCTCCATTTCCCTGCCGATTACCGGCAGGGTGTTTTTGACTTCATCGGGGATTTTCAGCGGACGTCCGGTTTTGGCGTTCACAAACACCCAGTCGGTTTCCGCACGAGCGACGGCCGTTTCATCGGCGGCGCGGATGATTTTATATTTCCGCAGCGAGCGCACCTTTTGGAAGTTCACCACCCAGGTCATCACCGTGAGGGTTTCGCCGGCAAACGCCGGGGCGAGATATTCGATGAAGTGTGTCCGCACCACCCAGCTTGCGCCTGCCGCCGTGGTCGCCGCCATGCAGCCGCTGGCCTGTGCGTGGCGGATGGCGGCGTCCTGCAGCCATTGGATGTAGGCGACGTTGTTGACGTGGCCGTTCTGGTCCACCACGCCGTCGGTCACTTTGATGTCGAACTGGTAAACAGGGTTCATGACGTGATTCAAAAGGCCGGGCTGTTCCAGATGACAATTCAAACCGGGAAGGGCGAATTAAAGGAACGGCTGGCCGGCTTCCGAATCACGGCTTGGGATAGCGCGTTTGCGGGCGATTGGCAAGCGCATCTGGCGCGGACGGCGTTTTGAATTTCAATCGTTTTGACGGCTCCCGCCGGCTGGTGGAATTTTTCTACGCTGCGCAAATAGCGACAGTTTTACGGCGGCGGCGATGGTTGGAAATTATATTTTCACCATTTTTCCAAGCAAAACAGGTCGTTTTATGAATCTGTCCGCACTTGGCATCGGCTTTGCTTAAGCCATCACAACGGGGACGCGGACTGGCATGAGCCAGTGTGCGGCCCGATTACACAAAAACATATGAAGAAAATTGAAGCGATCATCAAACCATTCAAACTGGAAGAGGTGAAGGACGCCCTCAACGAAATCGGCATCGAAGGCATGACCGTGAGTGAGGTCAAGGGGTTTGGCCGCCAGAAGGGCCACACCGAAATTTACCGGGGCAGCGAATACACCGTGGATTTCCTGCCGAAGATAAAAGTCGAACTTGTCGTGACGGACGTTCAGGCCGAAGCGGCGGTGGGAGCCATCGTGAAATCCGCCAAGACCGGCAAGATCGGCGACGGCAAGGTGTTTCTCTCCAATGTGGAACAGGCCGTGCGCATCCGCACCGAGGAGAAAGGCGATTCCGCCGTTTAACAACCCAACAACTTGAACCTCATACAAATCATAACCATGAAACGAATTCTTTTAACAGTCGCTTTGATTGCAACCGCCGCGTTCGGCGTCTTATCGCTGCGCGCGCAGGACACAAACACGGTGGCGGCGACCAACGCCGTTGCCGCGGCCGCACCGGCCGCCGCATCCACAAACCTGCCGGCGCCAACGCTTGACCAACGCGTTGCCTCGCTGGAGGCCTACATCGCCAACACCGACCCTGCAGCCGGACTCAAGGACACCAACGGCACACAGATCGTCGCCAACACGCCGGTCATCGGTGTTGCCGGTCCCGGCCACAACGCCTGGATGATGACCTCCACGGCGCTGGTATTGTTCATGACACTGCCCGGCCTCGCGCTGTTCTACGGCGGCCTCGTTCGCAAGAAGAACGTGCTCTCCGTGCTGGCGCAATGTTTCCTCATCACCGGTCTGGTCACCATCCTGTGGTATATCTGCGGATTCAGTATGGCGTTCGGACCCGGCACCGGGAAGCTGGGGCCGTTCTTCGGCGACCTGGGAACGTATGCGTTCTTCAAGGGCGTGACCGGCGCGTCGGGAGGCGTTTCGACGCCGTGGGTTTCATTGGACGTGTTTGCGATGTTCCAATTGACCTTCGCCATCATCACCCCGGCGCTGATCCTTGGCGCCATCGCCGAGCGCATGAAATTCAAGGCCGTCCTGGTGTTCATGACACTCTGGATGTTCATTGTGTATTTCCCGCTGGCGCACATGGTCTGGAGCAGCACGGGCTTCATGAGCGGCGCGGCCAACGCGGCGAACGCGGGCATCAAGGCGATTGACTTCGCGGGTGGCACGGTGGTGCACATGTCCTCTGGATGGTCGGCGCTGGTGCTCTGTTTGATCCTCGGCAAACGCCGCGGCTTGGGCAAGGAGAACATGTCGCCGCACAGCCTGGTGATCACCTATATCGGCACGGCGATGCTGTGGGTCGGCTGGTATGGTTTCAACGCGGGCAGCGAAGTCGGCTCTGACGGCACGGCTGGCAACGCGTTTACAACCACCACCCTGGCGACCGCCGTGGCCTCGTTCGTGTGGCCGATGTGGGAATGGCTCACCAAGGGCCGGCCGAGCGTGCTCGGTTTCTGCTCCGGCGCGGTGGCCGGACTGGTTGTGATCACGCCCGCCTGCGGCTGGGTGAATCCCACCGGCTCGGTGCTCATCGGCATCGCCGCCGGCACGATCCCCTGGTTCATGTGCTACAAGGTCAAGGGCTGGCTCGGCTATGATGACGCGCTGGACACCTTTGGCGTGCATGCCATCGGCGGAACGGTTGGCGCCATCCTGACCGGCGTGCTCTGCGACGCCTCGGTGAACTCGCTGGTGCCGATGCAAACCAACGGTGTGGCGAACCATGTGGCGCAAGTGATCGAACAATTCAAGGCCGTCGGCGTGACGCTGGTCCTGTCCGTGGTCGGCACGATCATCGCGGCCTACATCACGAAGGCGCTGGTTGGCCTGCGCGTGTCCGATGAAGTGGAAGTCCAAGGCCTGGACATCAACGAACACGGCGAAGAGGGTTATATCGGTTAAGCAGTCAAGTTTACGCGCTGCGCCGGTTGCGACGAAAGTCACAGCCGGCGCAGTTTTTTTGCGGTGAAACTGTCCGGGTTCAGCCAATTTGAATTACCAGCGCCGTCGTGTTGTCGCGGCCGGAATTTTTCACCGAGGTTTCCACCAGCCATTGCGCCGGATTGGGCGCCGTCTTTGAAGCCTGGGACTCGCGCAGCAGTTCAACCAGTTGGTTGTCGTAAAGCCCCTCCACCAGGCCGTCGGTGCAAAGCAAGAAAACATCGCCGCGTTCGCAGGCCACCGCGCCGACCTGCGGGTCAACGAACTGGTTGCCGCCGCCAAGCGCCTGTTGCAGGAGGTTTCGGCGCGGATGCGTGCGGGCCTCGCGTTCGTTGATCTGACCGTTGCGAAACAGCCAGCCGACATGCGTGTGGTCCTCGCTCAATTGTTTGATGCCGGCGGCGCGCGTCGGCAAATGATAAATCCGGCTGTCGCCGATGTGGCCGAAATACATCCAGCCCGGCGTGAACCAGCACAGGCTCATCGTGGTTTCCATCCCGTGACATTCCTCATACGAACCGCCGAGATAAACCAGCGCGCGATGGATCTGCGTGAACAGCTCCGTCAGCACGTCGGCAAAACCGGCGTTCAATCCGCTGGCCGACTGCTGGAAGGCGCGCGGCAGCAGGGTCGTGATTTTTTCGGTGGCGATCTGGCTGGCATATTCGCCGGCCTTGGCACCGCCCATGCCATCGCACACGGCAAAGGCGAAGTCGTTTTTCTCCAGCGAAGCCTGGCCAAGTTTTCCGAGCCGGAAAATCTCCCGCGCATCAAACTGGAGGCCGAGAAAGGAATCCTCGTTGTTTTTGCGCACCCTGCCGGTGTCCGAGCAGCCGGACCATTGCAAAATGGCCGGAGTCGCGCTGGCGTGTGGTTTAGGATGATTCATTTCGGGCCGGGCTTGGATTCGGGCAAAATGGTGGCGAATTCAAAATCAATCAAGCAAAAGCGCCCTTCGGATTGTCCGTCGGACTGACGATAGGTCACATTGCGCATGTCGGGATCGTCGTGGCGGACGCCGAATTTCTCCAGTTCGGCGAACAACTCGCGTGTGCGCTCCGCGTCCAGATGCTCGACGCGGCTGCCGCAGTTGGTGGTGACGATGCGGAGTTTATTTTCGTCCGCCTCGAGCAGGCGCGGCACAAACCCGCAGCCGCGCGCCTCGAGATGGCGCAGCACGCGCACCTCGTTGTCGAACCGGTCGCGAGCCTTCGGTCCGTGATAAACCTTGATCACCCTCCCGTCGTAGGTGAGGTTCACGGTTGAGCGCAGCGTGTCTTTGACCTTCAGCATGGAACGAATCCGATTTCTTTCCGGGTTCAAATATCCTCCAAGCCATCCGTCTTGGAAAGCCTCTTCGCAACGGCCTTTGGCGGATTATTTTGCGCACTGCGGCCAAATATCAACAGGCGGCTGCCGGATAGTTGCGCGCGTGAATAAATGTTTGTGGTGGGCAAAACCCTTGCCAGCCGGGGCGAAAAAGCGTTTTTCCAGCGGCGCCCGATAAAATTCTTGTGGTCTGGCATTCAGCCTGCTAAAAGACTTCAACCGCAGGTTCGGCCAAGTGCGATGATGCAATTGCGTCGGATGACCTGTGTTGACATAGACAACAACAACAACATTCACATCCATGGCAAAATACAAATTAGAATACCTCTGGCTTGACGGTTATGAACCCGTCGCCAACATCCGCGGCAAAACCCAGGTCAAGGAATTTGCAAAATTTCCGAAACTTGAGGATCTTCCCATGTGGGCCTTTGACGGCAGCTCAACGCGCCAGGCCGAAGGCAAAAGCTCGGACTGCATCCTCAAACCCGTCGCGGTTTATCCCGATGCCACCAAGAAAAACGGCGCGATCGTGATGTGCGAGGTGTTGCTGCCCGGCAGCCTCAAGCCGCACCCCAGCAATTCCCGCGCGGGAATTTTTGACGACCCCGGCGCCTGGTTCGGCTTCGAGCAGGAATATTTTCTCTACAAGGACGGCAAGCCTCTCGGCTTCCCGTGCTGCGGCTTCCCCTATCCGCAGGGTGAATACTACACCGGCGTCGGCTACAAGAACGTCGGCGACATCGCCCGCGAAATTGTGGACACGCACCTCGAACTCTGCCTTGAGGCTGGCATCAACCACGAAGGCATCAATGCCGAGGTTGCCAAGGGCCAGTGGGAGTTCCAGATCTTCGGCAAAGGCTCTAAAACTGCCGCCGACCAGATGTGGGTGGCGCGCTATATCCTGATGCGCCTTTGCGAAAAATACGGCGTGGATGTGAACTGGCATTGCAAGCCACTCGGCAAGGATGTGGACTGGAATGGTTCGGGAATGCACACGAACTTCTCCACGGATTGCATCCGCGAAGTCGGCGGCAAGGACTACTTCGAGAAGCTCATGGCCGCGTTTGACAAATACAAGAACGAGCATATCGCCGTCTACGGCCCGGACAATCATCTGCGCCTGACCGGCCTGCACGAAACGCAGTCCATTGACAAGTTCAACTATGGCGTGGCCAACCGCGGCGCATCCCTCCGTGTGTCACAGAAATTCATTGACGACGGGTATCGCGGATATATGGAAGACCGCCGTCCCAATTCCCAGGCTGATCCCTACCGCGTCGCCAGCCGCATCCTCCAGACCATTGCGACCGTGCCGACGCCCAAGAAATCATCCAAGAAGTAATTCTTAAAACCGCAGAGGAGGAATTGGGGGGAACGGCGCGGACGAAAGTTCGCGCCGTTTTGTTTCGGAAATGGATTCCGTCCCGGCGGTGAATGTTGCGGCTCCGGTTGGATTCAGCCGCATTTTTTGATTTAGTCGGGAATTATTCCGTGCTATTTCAGCAGGCAATGGACAATCAACCGGCGACAGATCCTTCCCGCAATCCGCCGTCCCGTCTCTGGCCATGGCTGGGCGTTTTGCTCGTCCTCGCGTTCGTTGGATTCATCCGCATCCGGCTGCTGGACATGCCGTTGGAACGCGACGAGGGCGAATATGCCTACGCCGGGCAGTTGATTCTTCAAGGCGTTCCGCCCTACGAATTGGCCTATAACATGAAATTGCCGGGAACGTATTTCGCCTACGCGCTGGGCATGGCGGTGTTTGGAGAAACCCCTGCTGGAATTCATCTGACGTTGCTGGTGGCCAACGCGCTCTCCACCGTCTTCGTTTTTCTGCTGGCCCGAAAACTTTTCGGAACGACGGCGGGCCTGGTGGCGTGCGCCAGTTATGGCTTCATGTCGGCGAGCGTGCTGGTTTTGGGGACGGCGGCCCATGCCACGCAGTTTGTGGTTTTGTTTGCCGTGCCGGCGACACTGCTGCTGTTGCGGGCGGGCGAGGACAGGCGCGTCAAAACATTGTTTTTCAGCGGGCTGCTTTACGGGCTGGCGTTTCTGATGAAGCAGCAGGGGATTTGTTTCTGCCTGTTCGGGGGATTTGTTGTCGTGGCGCGGGCGCTGCGGAAGAAATCCCTGTTATCATCCGGATTTGTAAAACGAAGTTTTGCCTTTGGCGGAGGAATGCTTCTGCCATTTGCGCTGACGTGTCTGGCCCTCGCTTGGGCCGGCGTTTTTTCCAAATTCTGGTTTTGGACTTTCACCTACGCCCATTCGTATGTGACGGTCATGCCGCTGCCGGAAGGGATGCACCACCTCGCCGCAAATTTGAAGGCCACGTTTCCTGCGGCCCTGGGATTCTGGACGATTTTGATTTTCGGGTTGCCACTCGCCCTTGTGGACAAGGGCATTCGGCGGCAAACCCTCTTTGCGACGGGTTTTGGATTCTTTTCGTTTCTCGGCGTGGCGGTGGGGCTTTATTTCCGCCCGCATTATTTCATCCTCGCGCTGCCCGCCTTTGCCATGCTGCTGGGGGCGTCGGTGGTTTCAATGCGGCGGGCGATGCGTTCCCAAATCATATTCCAAAGCCTTCCAGTGATCCTGTTTGCAATGGCCTTGGCGTGGACTGTTTATTATCAAAGCCACTTTTACTTCAAGTTGCCGGCGGATCGAATTGTCCAGATCATCTACGGTCTGAATCATTTCGAGGAATCTCCACCCGCCGCGCAATATATCCGCGAACATTCCGCGCCCGATGCGCGCATTGCGGTGTTGGGCTCGGAACCGGAGATATATTTTTATGCGCACCGCCGTTCCGCCACGGGCTACATTTACACCTATCCCCTGATGGAGCCGCAGCCATACGCCCTGAAAATGCAACGCGAGATGATTGCGGAAATCGAAGCCAGCCGGCCGGAATACCTGGTGTGGGTTGGAAATGACAATTCATGGTCGGTTCGTCCCACGTCCAACCTCGCGATTATGGAGTGGTTCAAGCAATACTCCGGCGATTTTTACGAAGTCACCGCCATCTCCGGCATCAACAACGACGAAACCCTTTTTTTTCTCCAGGATGATGGTGCCAGAAACTACGACGGTCCTAGCGGACAGTTTCTGACGATTTACAAACGCAAATCCGCGCCGGCCACCGCGCCCGCAAAGGTGGATTAGCCCGCCGGATTTGCCGCCGCATCGCGCATTTCCTTCTCCGTCTTCAACCGCAACTGCCCGCACGCGGCGTCAATGTCCTCGCCTTTTTCCCGGCGCAACGTGGCGGTGGCCTTCTGTTTTTCCAGCGCGCGGAGAAATGCCTCGCAGACTTTTTCCGCCGGGCGTTCCCACGGCAGCCCCTCGACCTTGTTGTAGGGAATCAGGTTCACCTTGGCGAACAGCTTTTTGGCGAGCGCGGCCAGCGGCCCGGCCTGTTCGATGGAATCATTCACACCGGCGATCAAAATATACTCGAACGTGAGCATCCGGCCCTTTTGAATCTGGTATTGCTCGCACGCGGCGACCAGTTCCTTGAGTGGATGTTTGCGGTTGACCGGCATGATCCGGTTGCGGATCGCGTCCGTGGCGCCGTGCAGCGAAATTGCCAGGCGGAATTGCAGCGGTTCGGCGGCCAGGCGGCGGATTTGCGGGGCAAGGCCGCTGGTGGAAATGGTGATCTTGCGCGCACCGATGCCGCCGCCCCACGGAGCATTCAGGATTTTGAGCGCCTTGATTAAGTTGTCATAATTCGCCAGCGGTTCGCCCATGCCCATGACGACGACATTGTCAATCAAACGCGGAGTGCGGAGTGCGGAGTGCGGAGCATCAAGCTTCGGCGTGTCGGTCTTTTCATTCCGCACTTCGCGTTCCGCATTCCGCATTTGTGCGCGTTCCACCGCCAGAACCTGCTCCACAATTTCGTCCGGCGTGAGATTGCGTTTCCAGCCGTTGAGGCCGCTGGCGCAGAATCGGCAGCCGTAGGCGCAGCCCACCTGCGTGGAAATGCAGAGCGTGTGCCGGTCGCTGGCCTCGCCGTAAAGCGCGGGATTGGCCGGAATCAAAACGCTTTCGATGAGCGAGCCGTCGGCGAGTTTCCAGAGGAATTTCTGCGTGGTGTCCTGCGCGCCCTGCTTGCGGACGAGTTCGAGGCAGTGCAGTGAAAATAATTCCCCCAGTTTTTCGCGCAGCGGTTTCGGCAGGTTGGTCATGGCGTCCCAGTTCGCGGCCCGGCGGGCGTAAAGCCATTCGAGCAGTTGCGTGACGCGGTAGGCTGGTTGCTTCCAGCTTTTGAACTGCGTCTCCAGTTCCTCGCGTGTCAGGGATTTGATGTCGGTCAGCACCCGGTCAGATTAAACGGCGCGGACGGGGAAACCAAGCGGTTATCGGATCTTGCGGGGGTTTGGGCAACGAATCCACCGGTCATTTTCCATCGTTGCCCGGCGAGATTGAATTTTTCATGTTCTTTTGTGTCCAATCGTGGTTAGCTTTCTGGAGATGAAACTGTCGCTTTTGACCATTTTGCTCGGCGTCGGCGTGGGGCTGCCGCAGGTTTACGGCCTTTTGAAACCCGCAAGGCTGGCCGCCGCCGCGCGCAAATTCCCGCGCAATCTGCCCGCCGGTGTCGTGCTGATGCTTCTGGCCACGGTGTGGTTCGCCTGGAATGTCAACGTCGAGCCGATCGCGGATTTTTCGGCATTCAAGCCCTACATGCTCGGCGCGTTCATCGCGGTGGGAGTTTTGTCCTGCATCTTCGTTCAGGATTTCCTGGCGGTGCGCGGCCTCGCCGTGCTGATGCTGCTGCTGGCGAAGATGATGCTGGACACGGGCCGTCCGCACTTGGGCGAATCGCCCTGGGTGAAGGTCATCCAGATCTGGGCCTATGTGTTTGTGGTCATGGGCATCTGGTTCACCATCACGCCGTGGCGGCTGCGTGACTTGATCAACTGGGCGACGGCATCAGAAAGGCGCACGCGCCTTTTGAGCCTGATCCGTTTGGGATTCGCGGCGTGCATCGTGGACCTTGGCCTGACCGCGTTCCGGGGAATGTGAGGCTGTCATGGCACTAGCCGACATCAGACGGGAATACTCCACCGGCGAATTGCGACGGGCGGATTTGGATGCGAACCCGATGGCGCAATTCAATTCCTGGTTTGCGGTGGCGTCGGCGGGCGGCCGCTGGCGGAAAATCGGTATCGCGCTCTACAAACTCTGGCACGCCATCCTCGGCCATTCCCCGGCGGACGTGAACGCGATGGTGCTGGCGACGGTGGACAAGGCCGGACGGCCTTCGTCGAGAAATGTTTTGCTCAAGGGCGTGGACGGGTGCGGCTTCATTTTTTTCACGAATTTCGACAGCCGCAAGGGGCTGGAGCTGGCGGAAAATCCCAATGCGGCGCTGACGTTTTACTGGCCGGATTTGGAGCGGCAGGTCTGCGTGGCCGGCACGGTGGAAAAAATTTCACGCGAGGCGACGGAGGCGTATTTCAACTCGCGTCCGCGCGGCAGCCGGCTGGCGACATGGGCGTCGAACCAGCGCGATGCGGTTGCCGATCGCGTGGCGCTGGACGCAAAATGGAGGGATGCGGCGGCAAAATTTCCGGGCGACGTGCCGCTGCCGCCGAACTGGGGCGGATATGTTTTGAAGCCGGAGCGGATTGAATTCTGGCAGGGGCGGCCCAGCCGGTTGCACGACCGGTTTTGCTACCTGCGGCAGCCGGGTGGTTTGTGGAAACTGGAGCGGCTTTCGCCGTGACGGCTCAGAATTTGTAGGTCAGGCCGCTGATGAGTTTTATGTCATTGTCCTTGCGGCCGGGCGCCGGAATGTTGGCGAAGCTGTCCTGAAGGACGGTCCGCAGGCTGAATTTTTTCGTGATCGGGGTTTCGACCCCCACCTCGGCGTTGATGAGGTAATTGTCCGGCTTGTCCACCTGCGGCAGAAATTCCATGTAATCCCAGACGCGCGCGTGGTTGTCGAACTTGTATTCAAAGCGCTCGGCCAGACGCATGGTCATGTAATTTGCCCTGTCATCAGACAGTTTTTCCGCCACCAAGCCTGGACCAATGCCCCCGGCCAGCAGGGCTTTTTTGGTCTTGATAAAATTATATCCGATGCCCGGGCTGATGGTGGCGCGATAGACCACGTCTGCGATGCCGTCGTGCAACGCATCCGCGCGAATGTAACCATATACGCGACTGGTGTAGAGGTGATCGTATTGGCCAAAACCGTGGACGGACTCGGCGTTTTCAACACCGGTGTTCTCGCCGTAAGTCCCGTCCATGCCGAGAAGCCAATCATTGGTCAGATTGTTTCGATGCGCGCTCAACGTGGCGGTGCTCAAAAGGGTGTCGCTGTTGCCGTGGGTTAATGTAAATCCCAGGCTGGCGCTGGCTTCCCAGCGCTGCCGGTTGGTGACGATTCCCTGCGATGGCGTTCCCAAAGGAGGGGACAACGGGTTGAAACCGCCGCTCCAAACCGGCTGGAAGATGGATGGCAAAATAATCTCATTGGTTTCGGCGGCGCGTAAACACGCAACCGAAACGGCCAGAAATAACACGGCTAAGATGCCTCTGTTCATGATGCTCTTGCGTCAACCACCGGGCTTGGGGAACCGGATGCAGCGGGTTCCTGACGCACAATGGAGTTTCAAAATTATTTTGCCGGCAAGGAGTCTTCGGCGGAATCTTCCTTGTCCTCGCCGATGACGGACGCGATGGCTTGAAGCTTGTCGCCGGATTCCAGTTCGATGAGCTTCACGCCCTGGGTGTTGCGTCCGGCTTCGCGGATATCCTTCACACAGGTGCGCACCATCTGGCCCTTGACGGTGATGAGCATGATTTCATCCGCGTCGCGCACGGTCAGGGCGCCGACGACCGCGCCGGTTTTCTCGGTGGTCTTCATCGTGATGATGCCCTTGCCACCGCGCGATTGGATGCGGTATTCCTCGAAGTCGGTGCGTTTGCCGATGCCATTTTCGCCGGCGACCAGCAGTTTGGCGTCCGGCACGACGATGGCCAGCGCGACTAACTCGTCGCCCTTCGACAAATTGATGCCGCGCACGCCGGCGGCGGACCGGCCCATGGAACGGACATCCGACTCGTTGAAATGGATGCTCATGCCGTCATGGGTGATCAGCACGACGCCGTCGCCGGGATCCTTGACCTCGTCTTTTTCAATGACGCTCCCGCGCGTCAGTTTGACGTCAATCAGCGTGTCGCCTGGCTCGATGGTGATGGCGATGATGCCGCCCTTGCGCACGTTGGTGAATTCGTTGAGCGAGGTCTTCTTCACCGTGCCCTGTTTCGTGGCGAAGAAGAGTTCGCCGGGCTGCTCCCAGGTCGCGTCTTCCTTGTTCGCGTTGGTCTTGGACTGGACGCGGATGAGTGCGGCGATGGTTTCACCCGCCTTCAATTCGAGCAGGTTGGCGATGCTCCGGCCCTTGGCGGCGCGGCCCATGTCGGGAACTTCATGCACGCGCTCGACATACACGCGGCCGGTGTTCGTGAAGAACATCAGGTAATCGTGTGTGCTGGCGGTGAACAGATGCTCGATGAAATCGTTGTCCTCGTCCGTCACGCCCTCTTTGGTCGTCATGCCGATGACGCCTTTCCCGCCACGACGCTGGGCGCGGTAGCTGGAGACGTTCGTGCGCTTGAGCAGGCCGTTGTGCGTGAGCGTGATGATGACGCCTTCGTTGGCGATGAGGTCCTCGATGTTGATCTCGCCTTCGTCGGGCACGAGGTCGGTCAGGCGCGGCGTGGCATATTTTTCCTTGATGACCTTCAACTCGGCCTTGATGATCGCCATCACGCGGGCTTCCTTGGCGAGGATGTCCATCAAATCCTTGATGCGCGCTAGCAGTTCCGTGTATTCAGCTTCGACCTTGTCAATTTCCAGGCCGGTCAACTGGTAGAGGCGCAATTCCAGAATCGCGTCCACCTGCCGCTCGGTCAGAGAATAACGGCCATTGTCCAGGCGCGACTCGCTGCGGATCAAAATATTCCATTGCTCGACCTGTTTCCGCGTCCACTCGAAGGCGAGCAGCTTGATGCGGGCCTCGTCGCGGTTTTTGCTGCCGCGGATGATGCGGATGAACTCGTCGAGGTTGGCCAGCGCGCAGAGGTAGCCTTCCAGGATTTCCGCGCGTTCCTCGGCTTTTTTTAACTGGAACCGCGTCCGGCGCAGCACCACCTCGCGGCGGTGCTCGATGTAGCAATTGATGATTTCCTTCAGGCCGAGCGTCTTGGGCCGGCCGTGGTCAATGGCCAGCATGTTGACGGCAAAGCTCGATTCCAGCGAGGTCTGTTTGTAAAGGTTGTTAATGACAACCTTGGCGATGGCGTCGCGCTTAAGCTCGATCACCACGCGCGTGTTTTCGTCCGACTCGTCGCGGATGGCCGTGATGTCGGTGAAGCCCGGCGTTTTCTCGTTCACCAGCTCTGCCACGCGCTCGACAAGCACCGCACGGTTGACGTTGTAAGGAATTTCTGTGATGACGATTTGTTCCCTGCCGCCCTTGTGTTCCTCGATGCCAACCTTGCCGCGAACCTTGATGCTGCCGCGACCGGTTGTGAAATATTCCTTGATGACTTCCAGCCCGCACACCATGCAGCCGGTCGGGAAATCCGGGCCTTTGATGAATTTCATCAAATCCTTGACCGTGATGTCCGGATTGTCAATCTGCGCGCAAACGCCGTCAACAACTTCGCCCAAGTTGTGCGGCGCGATGTTCGTGGCCATGCCGACGGCGATGCCCGTTCCGCCGTTGACGAGCAAATTCGGAAACGCGGCGGGGAAAACCGTCGGCTCGGTGCGGGTTTCGTCATAATTCGGGATGAAATCCACCGTGTCCTGGTCCATGTCCTCCATCAGCGCGGCGCCGAGGTGCGTCATGCGCGCCTCGGTGTAACGCATGGCGGCGGGCGGGTCGCCTTCGACGGAGCCGAAATTGCCCTGGCC